>Ga0209173_100338_pt1 | contig 30336 bp, 25 predicted proteins | sample SynthPrep_16_END_FD_187206 | JGI IMG/M metagenome (GOLD analysis project Ga0209173, IMG submission 187206) | Synthetic microbial communities from Ohio, USA - SynthPrep_16_END_DS12_MetaG (SPAdes) (version 2) | ecosystem: Engineered > Bioreactor > Aerobic > Activated sludge | place: USA: Ohio... | reverse complement strand
CCATCCTGGCGTCCATCGCCTTTGGTATCCCGCTGCAGTTCGACAAGGCCTACACCGAAGGCATCACCAAGCTGACCACCGCCGACGTGAACTACGCCGAAGCCCTGGGCTACCGCATCAAGCACCTCGGTGTGGCGCGCAGCACCCCGGCCGGTATCGAGCTGCGTGTGCACCCGACACTGATCCCGGCCGACCGCCTGATCGCCAACGTCAATGGCGTGATGAACGCCGTGATGGTCAACGGTGACGCTGCCGGTTCCACCCTGTTCTACGGCGCCGGCGCCGGCATGGAGCCGACCGCTTCCTCGGTGATCGCCGACCTGGTGGACGTGGTTCGTGCCATGACCAGCGACCCGGAAAACCGCGTACCGCACCTGGCCTTCCAGCCGGACTCGCTGTCGGCCCACCCGATCCTGCCGATCGAAGCCTGCGAAAGTGCCTACTACCTGCGCATCCAGGCCAAGGATCATCCGGGCGTGCTCGCCCAGGTGGCCAGCATCCTGTCGGAGCGCGGCATCAACATTGAATCGATCATGCAGAAGGAAGTCGAAGAACAAGACGGCCTGGTGCCCATGATCCTGCTGACCCACCGTGTGCTGGAGCAGCACATCAACGACGCCATCGCCGCGCTTGAAGCGTTGCAGGGCGTGGTTGGGCCGGTGGTGCGGATTCGCGTCGAACACCTGAACTAATCGTTTTGCGGCAAGGGCCCCACGCGTTCGGCGGCCCTTGTTCAAGCATGCTCTAGAGGAGCCAGTCATGCGTTATATCAGCACCCGCGGCCAGGCACCGGCCCTGAATTTCGAAGACGTTCTGCTGGCCGGTCTGGCCACTGACGGCGGCCTGTACGTGCCGGAAAACCTGCCACGCTTCACCCAGGAAGAAATCGCTTCGTGGGCCGGCCTGCCGTACCACGAGCTGGCGTTCCGGGTCATGCGCCCGTTCGTCACCGGCAGCATCCCGGATGCGGATTTCAAGAAGATCCTGGAAGAAACCTACGGCGTGTTTTCCCACAGCGCCATCGCCCCGTTGCGTCAACTGAACGGCAACGAATGGGTCCTGGAGCTGTTCCACGGCCCGACCCTGGCGTTCAAGGACTTCGCCCTGCAACTGCTGGGTCGCCTGCTGGACTACGTGCTGGAAAAACGCGGTGAGCGCGTGGTGATCATCGGCGCTACTTCCGGTGATACCGGCTCGGCGGCGATCGAAGGCTGCAAGCACTGCGAAAACGTCGACATCTTCATCCTGCACCCGCACAACCGCGTGTCGGAAGTGCAGCGTCGGCAGATGACCACGATCTTCGGCGAGAACATCCACAACATCGCCATCGAAGGCAACTTCGATGACTGCCAGGAAATGGTCAAGGCCAGCTTCGCCGACCAGAGCTTCCTCAAAGGCACCCGCCTGGTAGCGGTGAACTCGATCAACTGGGCGCGGATCATGGCCCAGATCGTCTACTACTTCCATGCTTCCCTGCAGTTGGGCGGCCCGGCGCGTTCGGTGTCGTTCTCGGTGCCAACCGGCAACTTCGGCGACATCTTCGCCGGTTACCTGGCACGCAACATGGGCCTGCCAATCAACCAGTTGATCGTCGCCACCAACCGCAACGACATCCTGCACCGCTTCATGAGCGGCAACCAGTACGTCAAGGAAACCCTGCACGCCACACTGTCGCCGTCGATGGACATCATGGTCTCGTCGAACTTCGAACGCCTGCTGTTCGACATGCACGGTCGCAACGGTGCTGCCCTGGCCGGCCTGATGGACAGCTTCAAGCAAGGTGGCGGTTTCAGCGTCGAGCAGGAGCGCTGGACCGAAACCCGCAAGCTGTTCGACTCCCTGGCCGTGGACGACGCAGAAACCTGCGAGACCATCGCCGAAGTCTACACCCAGACCGGCGAGCTGCTGGACCCGCACACCGCCATTGGCGTCAAGGCCGCGCGCGAATGCCGCCGCAGCCTGGACATCCCGATGGTGATTCTCGGCACCGCGCACCCGGTCAAATTCCCGGAAGCGGTAGAGAAGGCCGGGGTTGGCAAGGCGCTGGAATTGCCGCCGCACCTCACCGACCTGTTTGAGCGTGAAGAGCGTTGCACGGTATTGGCCAATGACCTGAAAGCGGTACAGGCGTTTGTCAGCCAGCATGGCAATCGCGGCAAGCCACTCTGAGCCAACGGCTTTGCGTGGTGGATCAAGCCCGTCTTCGTGACGGGCTTTTTCATTCTGGCGAGCCATACTTGCGCGGCGACCAACAAGAATAATCAAGGAAACCCAACCGGTGTATTTATCGACCCGAGCACACGCGTGGCTGGCATGTGTGCTGCTGCTTGGCCATGGTTCGGCAAGCCTCGCGGCTGTCAGCCTGCCGTTCAAGCTGGTGCCGGCGTTCATTGCCCTGGAGCCCATGCCTCTGACGGCCAGCGAGCAGCAATGGCTGGCGGCGCATCGGCCACTGAGGGTGGGCATCTCGATTGATGACTATCAGCCGATCGATATCACCCGCGACCGCAATCGCTACCAGGGCATCAGCGCCGATTACCTGAGCCTGGTCGGCGCGCGTCTGCGTGCACCGATGCAAGTCCTGGGTTTTGCCGAGCGGGCGCAGGCGGTGGAGGCCCTGCGGAGCGGCGCCATCGATATTCTCACCAGTGCCAACGGTTACGAGCGTGATGTGTCGGGGTTGCGCTTTACCGAAGACTACATGCCGGACCGCTCGGTGGTGGTCGTGCGCCGGGATGACAGCACCCAGAACGAGGACCTCAAGGACAAGAAGCTGGTGTTGCTGGACGGTTACGCCAACGTCAAGAACGTCCATCAGGCGTATCCCGGCAGCCACATCATGCTGGCACCGAATCTCTACAGTGGCCTCGAAGCGCTGAAGCAAGATGATGCCGATGCGTTTATCGGCAACGAAGTGATCGTGCGCGCCTATAAATCGCTACGGCCCTACCTGGGCTTGCAGATCAAGGTGGAAAGCCGGCTGGCGCCCATCGGCTTTGCCTTTGCCACGCGGGAGGCCGACCCGCTGTTGGGCACGCTGATGGACCGGGCGCTGGCGAGTATTGATGAGTCTGTGCGGCGGGAGATCCTTGCGCGCTGGACCACCGGACTGGGGGTGGGCATTGCCGCCGAGCGCATCGCCTTGTCGGCCCCGGAGCGGGCCTGGGTACTTCAACATCCGCATGTGGTGGTGGCGTCCCAGCAACTGTCTCCCTATGTATTCAAGGACAAGGACGGCCAGTGGGTGGGGCTGAATGTGGACTTGCTCAACCGCATTTCACGCATGACCGGCCTGCAGTTCGTGATGGAGGAAGTGTCCTCCACGGCACAGACCCTGGGGTTGCTGGAAACGGGCAGGGCGGACATGAACACCACCCTGGCCGAGAATCAGGAGCGCAAGGCCTTTCTCGATTTCAGCCATGGGTTCGGGGGCTCAGGCTGGGTGTTTATCCAGCGCGCTGACGCACCGCCAGTGGCCAGTTTGAGCGAGCTTTCAGGCAAGGTGCTGGCGCTGCCGGCACGCCATGTCCTGGAGGGATATATTCGTCGCGAGCACCCCGGGATCAAGCTGCAATCGGTGGATAACTACGTCCAGGCCCGTGAGCTGGTAACGCAGGGTCGCGCGGCGGCGACTATCCAGAGTGAAGTGGAAGTACAGAGTTACCCGGCCGATGAGTTGCGCATCGGCCGCAGTGTCGAGGGCAAGTGGTCGGCCAACAGCCTGTCGGTGCGCAAGGATCAACCGGAACTGCTGAGCATATTGAACAAGGCGCTGGAAGCGCTGCCGGTCGCGGAATTGAGCGCCCTGCGTTTGCGTTGGCTGGGGAGCGTACCTGTCCCGGTGCCGGCCTGGCAGCGTGTGCCGCCATGGGCCTACTGGACGGTCGCCATGGCGCTGCTGTTTGTGCTGGTGTCCCTGGCCTGGAACAGCCGGCTCAAGCGCCAGATTCGCCAGCGCCTCCAGGCCGAGCAGCGGCTCAACGACCAGTTGGCGTTCAAGCGCGCGCTGCTGGACGGCATGCCCAACCCGGTATTCGTGCGTGATCTGGAAGGACGCCTGGTGACCTGCAACACCAGCTATGAACAACAGTTGAACACCCGGCGCGAGCAGATCCAGGGCCTGACGCTGATGGAAAGCGGGCTGATGCCTGACGCTACGGCCGCGCGCCTGCATGCCGGCCACATGGAGCAATTGGCGAGCCAGCAGTCGCTGTTCGTCGACCGGCAGCTGGAGTTCAATGGCGGGGCGTTTCATGTGTATCAGTGGACGGTGCCGTTCTTCGACGCCAAGGGCCAGCTCCAGGGTTTGCTCGGTGGCTGGGTCGATATCAACGAGCGCAAGGTCCTGGAGCTCCAGCTGATGGATGCGCGGCAGGCCGCTGACGAAGCGAACTACGCAAAAAGCGCGTTTCTCTCGACCCTGAGCCACGAGATTCGCACGCCGATGACCGCCATTATCGGTCTGCTCGAGCTGGAGCAGGAGCGTGCCCTGGCTGAAGGCAAGCCAGTGTCTGAAGCCCTGCGAGTGGCCCATCGCTCGGCGCGTGAGTTGATTGCCCTGATGGGTGACAGCCTGGACCTGGCCAAGATTGAAGCCGGTCATCTGCAACTGGCGCCGCAGGCCACTGACTTGAAAGGTTTCTTCGAGGGCATACAGCGCTTGTTCGAACCCATGGCGCAGAAAAAGGGCCTTCACCTGACCCTGGCATTCGACCCGAGCGCGCAAGGGTATTACTGGTTCGACCCGCTGCGCCTGCGTCAGGTTATCCATAACCTGTTGGGCAACGCGCTCAAGTTCACCTCGCGCGGTGAGGTTCGGGTCAGTGTTGCGCGCAAGCTTGACCCGGCGGGGGCCGAATATTTGCACCTGTGTGTGGAGGACAGCGGGCCGGGCATTGGCGTCGAGCAGCAGGCGCGAGTGTTCAAGCCGTTTATCCAGGTCAGCGCGCGGACGGCTGCCGAGCACGGCGGCACGGGACTGGGCTTGAGCATCTGCCAGCAACTGGTGGAATTGATGGGAGGCAGCATCACCCTGAGCAGCGTGGTGGGAGAGGGCACGGTGGTGTGCATCGACCTGTACCTGGATCGGGTCAGCAGCGACGACGTGCCAGCATCTGCGGGTGTACCGCTGCTGGTGGCCGGCCGCAACCTGTCGGTGTTGGTGGTGGATGACCTGCCGGCCAATCGGCTGGTGCTGGTTCAGCAGTTGCAGTTCCTGGGTCATCAAGTAGTGGCCGTCGACTCGGCCGAAGCGGCCTTGCAGCGTTGGCACCATGAGGTGTTTGACGTCCTGGTCACCGATTGCAATATGCCGGGCATGTCCGGCTACGCCTTGAGTGAGGCCATCCGCCGGCTGGAAACCCAGGAGCAACGGCCACGCCTGGCGCTGGTGGGGTGCACGGCGAATGCCCTGGATGATGAACAGCAGCGCTGCCGGGAGGCGGGAATGGATGAACTGCTGGTCAAGCCCGTGACCCTTGAGCACTGGACGCGTGTGCTCGCCCGCGTCGTGCCTGCACGCTCTTTCAGCATCCAGACCCTGCGCACCATGACCCAGGCCGACGGACCGGTTTTGCAGCGGATGCTGCAGGAGCTGGCGAGGAGCCTTGAGCAGGAGCATAACCTGATGGCCTCCGCCATGGCGGACCACGACCAGGTCCGGCTGGCCGCCTCGCTGCACCGCCTGAAGGGCATATGCTGCCTGGTGGATGCGTTGCCGCTGGCCAAGGCCTGTGTGGCGCTGGAAGGGTGTATTCGGGAGCAGCGCAACGCTGAGGTTGAACTGCACTGGTTAGCGCTGCGCGAAGCATTGATCGAATTCCAGGTCGAGCTTGAGGCTTATCTGGACCCGTCCGAATAAGACATGTCCTATGGGGAAGGCGCGGGGTTTTTATTAGTCTGTGCACCCTCGCTTCTCCCCGGTAACGTTTTTCATGCGCTCCCTCAACGTCCTGATCCTCGAAGATAACCCGTTCCAACTGATGGCCCTGCATCAGATGCTCAACGCCAACGGCGTATTCAATGTACGCACGGCCGAAACGGTTGACGCCGCTCGCCAGTCACTGGAGAGCAAGGGCGCGGTGGACATCGCGATTTGCGATCTGTACCTGGAGCAGGGTGATGGCCTTGAGCTGATTCGGGAAATGGCCGAGCGCCGCCAGGCTCAGGTGTTGATCCTGCTGAGCAACGCCGAGCCGGATGTGCTGGAAGGCGTGGCGCACATGGCCCGACAGTTGGGGCTCAACGTGCTCGGCTGCCTGCCCAAACCGGCGTCGGCAACGCTGATCGGGAAAGTCCTCGAGGCGTGCCGGGAACGCTTGCGGCCCGGGCCGCCGGTGGTGTCCTGGGAGCGGGTGCGCCAGTTGCTGGACTTGAGTGAGTCCGAGCAGTTGCCGCCTTCGGCAGATCTGAGCCAGGTCGCTATCGCCCGCTGCGGCACGGTCTGGTATCAGCCCATTGTCAGCCAGGCGGGCGTGTTGCAAGGTGTCGAAGCGCTGGCCCGCTGGCAGCTTCCTGACGGCGAGTTGCTGTTGCCTGACGCATTTCTGCCGGTGCTGGAGTTTGCCGGAATGGAAGAGGCGTTTACCTGGCACGTGCTGGAACAAGCGCTGGGCCTGGCGGCACACGTCATGCGCGAAACCGGGCAGGTGCTGCCGGTGGCGGTGAATATCCCGGGGCGGATGCTGGAGCGTCCGCACTTTCCTCAAGTGCTGCAAGGCTTGCTGCAACTTCACGGCGTGCCCGCCCGTGGCCTGACCCTGGAACTGGTGGAAACCTCGCGCCTGAACACTGACAGCGCCCACGTCACCGGCTTGCTGCGTTTGCGGATGATGGGGTGCAAGCTGTCCATCGGTGATTTCGGCGTGGGCGGCACCAGCCTGCAACGCTTGCTGGAATTGCCCTTCAGCGAATTGAAGATCCCGCCGGCGTTTGCCAGCGGCATGGCCAGGGACGATCGCAAGGCGGCAGTGGTTGCCGGCGCCATGAGCATGGCGAGGCGACTGGGTGTGGGTGTGGTGGTGACCGGGGTTGAAAGCGCCGCCGACTATCACGCGGTGAGTGAACTGGGGGCTGCGTGGTTGCAAGGCTGCTTTATCGCCGGCCCCATGGACGCCGAGGCGCTGAAGCAGTGGATCGCGTTTCAGGCTAGGCCAGCCCGTGTTCCTGCACATAGATAAACAGCGCGGCGTCGTTGCTCAGGCCCAGCTTGCGCATGGCGCTGACCTTTTGTGCACTGACGGTTTGCTTGCTGCGATGAAGATTCGCGGCGATCTCGCCTACCGTCAGGCCGCCGGCCAGCAGGCGGATGACTTCAAGTTCACGGGGTGATAGTTGATCCTGGGAGTGCACACGCTCGACGCCTGCCAGGCTCAGTGACTGACTGATGGTCTGGGCCACATAACGTCGCTGCTGGCGCACCTGACGGATTGCTTCAGGCAATTCGTCTGCGAGACTGGCCTTGCTCAGCAGGCCCATGACACCCAACTCCAGGATGGCGTGGAACAGGCCGGCGTTGTTCAGCATGGTCACCACGACGATGGGCAGGCCCGGGTGATGCCGGCGCAGTTGTTCGATCAGGCGCAAGCCGTCGGCCTGGGGCTCGGCGGGCATCATGAAGTCGGTCACCAGAATGTCGCAGGCACAACGTTGCAGCAGTTCGCCAAGGGCCTGGGGTGAGTTGGCTTCACCGACGATGGTTAGCCTCTTGTCACGTTCCAGGACCGCCCGCAGACCGATGAGGAAAATCGGGTGGTCGTCGGCGAGGACGATGCGCAATGGCTTGTCAGACGTTTCGTTCAATACAGGCTCCCGGGGTAATTCGGGGATTCTAGCCTGTTAACGCAGGAGAGAGTCTGAAGGTGCGGTTTACAAAGGTGTAAAAAACGCCGCGTCCCCGTCCGTGGGGCAGCGGCGTTTTTCGTTTCTGGCAGGCCCGGCCGGAGCGATCGTTTAGGCGAGTAGTTTCTGCGCCACTGCCATTACGGTTCCGACAGCCGTGAAGAAGCCGATGGCGATACCAACGGGATACCAGAAATTCTCTCGGGTTATCTTGTGGGACTCTGCGTTTAGCTTGCGTTGCTCGGCATAAATTCTGGATATGTCGGCGTGAATCTTCTCTAGTATTGCCTTCTCTTTTTCGTGTTCCTGCATGGTCTTCGTCCTTCGCAACGGGGCCTTTTGGTATGCGCTGTTTATCGATGTGCCGGCATGATCAGCACTCACCGAGTATAGGATTCACCCTCGGCATCAGCGCCAAAACGGCAACTCATTGAGTAAGCAGTTATGTGCTGCCGTTTTTTGCTTGTCATGTTGCAAGCGCATGCTGGACACGTCATCCCCGGCAACCCTTGAAAGACGAAAAAGCGAACTTTCCTACGACGCAAATAGTCACTTAGGATAGATGCAGCTCCCGTTTACACGATTGTTTCCGAACTATTGAGTGGTGATCGAGATGGAAAGTATCAGCCTATTGCTCGGTGAAGCACTGAGCCCTTATCAGGTCACGCTGACCACCTCGGGTGTGCAGGGCGAATGCCTGGTGACCGTAAAGAATCCGGCCGGTGCCATCGTGGTCGAACGAGAAGTCGACCAGGCACAATTGACCGACAAGCGTGCATTGGTGGATGTGGTGGACTGTTTGCACCGCGACTTGATGATTGCCGAAGGACGCCTGGAACCCTCGGTCATGGCGGCCCTGCGCAATGCGGCCCTGACTCGGCCGATTGCCTGCGCATGAAGATTTATTTTTGTTGGGAACCTTCCTACGGCAAGGTGAGTCAGATTTTGTAACAGCGAGATCAAGCATTGTGCTCCGGTGCTTGTGGCTCGTTGTTACTGGTCTTTTTAGGCCCTTATTAACCCCGAGTTGTCTCCCCACTGCTCGGGGTTTCTTTTTGCCTGCGATTTGTCATGGGCTCGGGGCATCCTGGAAAAACGTCGGGTGGTCTTGCAGGTATTGCTCACGCATGACCGGGTCGAGCCATGAGGCGTAGGACTGTCGCAGTTGCTCCTGCGGGATCTCGCGCAGCACCTGATTGATCCGCTCGATAGCCGTGCGGCCTGAGGCGTTATCCGTGCAGGCAATCCGGGTCAGTTGATAGGGCGGGGTGCCTTTGATGGGGTAGAAGATCAGCTCCTGTGGATCAATGCCTTGTTGCAGCGCTTGGTAGCGCACTTCTGTCCAGTAACCCAGCACCGCTTCCAGCCGCCCCTTTCGTTGCATCTGCAGCAGGCTGCCGAGGGCGTCATTGCCGTAATGCGGCGCCAGTTTGTGAGCACTGGTGTGCTTCAGCGCTTCATCAATGATGGGGCCGTAGCTGCGTTCGGCGATGATGCCAAGGCGCGCATCCCGGGCATTCAGGAACGCCTCCAGGTCAAACAGGCCATCCACAACAAACGGCGCCAGCAGCGCCCGCTGACCCTGGCGGATCGTCACCCCGTTGCTCACGGCCGCGAAGGCCTGGGCGGAAAACACAATGGTTTTAGCGCGCTCCGCCGTCCACAGCAGGGACGGGTCGCAGGTAAGCGTGCCGGGGTCGCGGAGCATCTGCATGCCGCGCGCGCGGTTCACGTGGAGGATCTGATGTCGATACTCCGGCATGTGTTCGGCGAGTATCGGCAGCAGTTGGTCGAGGGCGCCCTGGCCTTTTTGCGGGCCTTCGAAAATCGTCACTGGCGGCAGGTCACGCAACAGCCAGGTCAGGGTTTCCTGGGCCTGGCTCGACAGTGGCCAAGTCCCGAGCAGTGAACCCAGGAGGCAGAGTCGAATGATGAAGCGCCGGCCCATCAGATCGCGCCGTTCTCACGCAGGCGGGCAACGGCGGCCGCGTCGTAGCCCAATTCAGCGAGCACCACGCTGTTGTGCTCGCCCAGCTGCGGTCCGACCCACTCACAGCTGCCCGGTGTGTCCGACAGTTTGGGCACGATGCCGGGCATCTTGAAGTCCTTGCCGCCCGGGAGCTGCGCCTTGAGGAACATCTCGCGGGCGAGAAATTGCGGGTCTCCCAGCATGTCTTGCGCGCTGTAGATACGGCTGGCGGGCACTTCGGCCTTGTTCAACTGTTCCACCACTTGCTCAAGCGGCAGCGAGTTGACCCAGCGATCAATCACCCCGTACAACTCATCGCGCCGGCTGTCGCGGCCATCGTTGCTGGCCAGGGCCGGGTCATTGGCCAGGTCGTCCCGACCAATGGCCGACATGAACCGCTTGAAGATCGCATCGCCATTGGCGCCGATCTGCACATGCTTGCCATCTTTGCTGGTGTGGATCGAGGAGGGCGTGATGCCGGGCATGATGTTGCCGGTGCGCTCGCGGATAAAGCCGAACACGTCGAACTCCGGGATCATGCTCTCCATCATCGCGAAGATCGCCTCATACAGCGCCACATCCACCACCTGGCCGAGCCCGCCATTCACTTCACGATGACGCAGGGCCATCAGCGCCCCGATCACGGCCCACAACGCCGCGATCGAGTCCCCGATGGAAATCCCGGTGCGCACCGGCGGGCGGTCCTCGAAACCGGTGATGTAACGCAGGCCCCCCATGGATTCGCCCACCGCGCCAAACCCAGGCTGGTCCTTCATCGGCCCGGTCTGGCCAAAGCCCGAGAGGCGCACCATCACCAGTTTCGGGTTCAGGGCGTGCAAGGTTTCCCAGCTCAGGCCGAGCTTTTCCAGCACGCCAGGGCGAAAGTTCTCAATCAAAATGTCGGCATCCGCCAACAGTTGCTTGAGGATCGCCAGGCCGTCCGGGTGTTTCAGGTTCAGGGTCAGGGATTTCTTGTTGCGCGCCTGCACAAACCACCACAGCGAGGTGCCTTCATACAGCTTGCGCCACTTGCGCAGCGGGTCGCCGCCATCCGGGGATTCGACCTTGATCACCTCGGCGCCGAACTCGGCGCAGATGCGCGATGCAAACGGGCCGGCGATCAAGGTGCCGAGTTCGATGACTTTCAGGCCGGCAAGTGGTTTGGCGGTAAACGACATGAGGAACCTTTCGGGCAGGGCAGGGATGTGAGCCTTTTAACATAGGCGAGTCGCGCAGTGATAAGGATGATGCAGCGCAGGATTCGTTGAATCAGCTCACCATCGGTTAGACTTGCCGCCTTTCCCTGTCTCTAGAAGTCCGTTCATGGCCCAGCCGTCCACGACCTACAAGTTTGAACTCAACCTCACCGACCTTGATCGTTCGGTGTACGAGAGCGTCAAGCAGACCATCGCCCGCCACCCTTCGGAAACCGAAGAGCGCATGACCGTGCGTTTGCTGGCCTACGCGCTTTTCTACAACGAGCAGCTGTCTTTCGGTCGTGGCCTGTCAGATGTAGACGAGCCGGCGCTGTGGGAAAAAAGCCTGGATGATCGCGTCCTGCACTGGATCGAAGTCGGCCAGCCGGACGCGGACCGCCTGACCTGGTGTTCCCGCCGTACCGAACGCACGACCTTGCTGGCCTACGGCAGCTTGCGCGTCTGGGAAGGCAAAGTGGTGCCGGTGGCGAAGAACCTGAAAAACGTGAGCATCGCCGCCGTACCCCAGGAAATCCTGGAAGTGCTGGCCAAGGACATGCCCCGGGTGATCAAGTGGGACGTGATGATCAGCGAAGGCACGATCTTCGTGACTGACGACCGTGGGCAGCACGAAGTCCAGCTGGAATGGCTGGCTGGCGAGCGCGGCTGAAACGTCGATAACTGATTGGACGCTGGTCGAGTGTGGGAGCTGTCGAGCTTCAGCGAGGCTGCGATGCAGGCGCTGCGGTCTGACAGGTACACCGAGGTGATCCCATCGCAGCCTCGCTGGGGCTCGACAGCTCCTACAAGGGATCACCGCTAATTTTCAACATTAAAGAGAAGCTTCCGTCACCCCATGCGTATCGATCCTCGCCCGTTGCCCGCCGTCCTGCCATTCCTCGGTGAATTGCCACCGTTGTTGACCCGTCTCTACGCCGCACGCGGGGTGCAATCGGAAGCCGAGCTGGATAAAAGCCTGGCGCGGCTGATTCCGTATCAGCAGCTCAAGGGCATCGATGCCGCGGTGGACTTGCTGGTGACGGCCCTGGAGCAGCGCCAGCGGATCCTCATCGTGGGTGACTTCGACGCCGACGGCGCCACCGCCAGCACCGTGGGCACCCTGGGCCTGCGCTTGTTGGGCGCCGCCCATGTCGACTACCTGGTGCCCAACCGTTTCGAATACGGCTACGGCCTGACCCCGGAAATCGTCGCCGTGGCCCTGCAGCGCCAGCCACAGCTGCTGATCACCGTGGACAACGGAATCTCCAGCGTCGAAGGCGTGGCGGCCGCGAAAGCGGCGGGGCTCAAGGTGCTGGTTACCGACCACCACTTGCCGGGCGACGAACTGCCCGCAGCCGACGCCATCGTCAACCCGAACCAGCCGGGCTGTGAATTCCCCAGCAAGGCCCTGGCGGGTGTGGGCGTGATTTTCTACGTGCTGATGGCCCTGCGTGCGCGCTTGCGCAGCTTGGGTTGGTACGAGAACAAGCCGCAGCCGAATATCGGCGAACTGCTGGATCTGGTGGCCCTGGGCAGCGTGGCCGACGTGGTCCCGCTGGACGCCAACAATCGCATCCTGGTCTACCAGGGCCTGGAACGCATTCGCGCCGGTCGTGCCCGGCCGGGGATCAAGGCGATCCTCGAAGTAGCCAAGCGCGATCACGCCCGCATCACCTCCACCGACCTTGGTTTTATCCTCGGCCCGCGCCTGAACGCCGCCGGGCGCCTGGATGACATGAGCCTGGGCATCGAGTGCCTGCTCACCTCGGATTTCGCCGCCGCCCGGGAAATGGCCGCGCAACTGGACGGCATGAACCAGGACCGCAAGTCCATCGAACAAGGCATGCAGCGCGAGGCCCTGGCCCAGCTCAAGGACTTGCCGGTGGAGTCGATGCCGTATGGCTTGTGCCTGTTCGACCCGGAATGGCACCAGGGCGTGATCGGCATCCTTGCCTCGCGCATGAAAGAGCGTTACTTCCGCCCGACCATCGCCTTTGCCGACGCCGGTGACGGCCTGCTCAAGGGCTCCGGACGCTCCGTGCCGGGTTTTCATATCCGTGACGCGCTGGCCGTGGTGGCCAGCCAGCATCCGACGCTGATCGCCAAGTACGGCGGCCACGCCATGGCGGCGGGTCTTACCTTGCCCGAGGCCAACTTCCCACTGTTCGCCGAGGCCTTTGACGCCGAAGTGCGTCGGCAACTGCGCGAAGAAGACCTGACGGGCCGGCTGCTGTCCGACGGCACCCTGGCGGTTGAAGAGTTTCACCTGGAACTGGCCCGCGCCCTGCGCAATGCCGGGCCGTGGGGCCAGCATTTCCCCGAGCCGTTGTTTCACGGGGTGTTCCAACTGGTGGAGCAGCGCGTCGTCGGCGAGCGCCATCTGAAGGTGGTGCTCAAGAGCGAGTGTGGATCGGTGAAGCTCGATGGCATTGCTTTCGGCATCGACCGCGAGATCTGGCCCAACCCCACCATTCGCTGGGTAGAACTGGCCTACAAGCTCGACGTGAACGAGTTCCGTGGTCAGGAAACCGTGCAACTGATGATCGCGCATATCGAGCCGCGCTGAACCCTGTGCAATCCTCTGTTGTCGACTAGTCTCTAAGCACTGTGTGATCGGTCTTGTGACCTTGTCTTATTTCAGCCCGCCGGGGACGGGTTTTTCGTCGACCTTTCAAACAGAACCCTGGAGCCTGCCCACTGCATAAAAGAGGTGCCCCATGAGTCTGCTGCTTGAACCCTATACCCTGCGCCAACTGACCCTGCTCAACCGCATCGCCGTTTCGCCGATGTGCCAGTATTCCAGCGTCGATGGCCTGGCCAATGACTGGCACCTGGTGCACCTCGGCAGCCGTGCCGTCGGTGGCGCCGGGCTGATCTTTACCGAAGCCACCGCCGTGACTGCCGATGGCCGCATCACCGCCCAGGACCTGGGCCTGTGGAACGACGAACAGATCGAGCCGCTGCAACGCATCACGCGCTTTATCAATGCCCAGGGCGCGGTGGCGGGCATTCAACTGGCCCACGCCGGGCGCAAAGCCAGCACGCACCGGCCATGGATCGGCAAGCACGGCAGCGTCAAGCCGGAAGATGGCGGCTGGGTGCCGGTGGGCCCCTCGCCGATTGCCTTCGATCCGCAGCACACTTCCCCCAAGCAACTCGATGAAGGGCAGATCCAGCAAGTGATCGCTGACTTCGTCGCTGCCGCCAAGCGCGCGTTGACCGCCGGTTTCAAAGTGGCGGAAATCCATGCCGCCCATGGCTACCTGTTGCATCAATTTCTTTCGCCCCTGAGCAACCAGCGCCAGGACCAGTACGGCGGCTCGTTCGAAAACCGCATCCGCCTGGTGCTGCAAGTGACCACGGCGGTGCGTGAAGCCTGGCCGCAGGAGCTGCCGCTGTTTGTGCGGGTCTCGGCCACCGATTGGGTCGAGGACGGCTGGAACCCGGATGAAACCGTCGAACTGGCGCGCCGCCTGAAAGACCTGGGCGTGGACCTGATCGACGTCTCCTCGGGTGGCACCGCGGCCAATGCGGAAATTCCTACCGGGCCCGGCTACCAGACCCGCTTTGCCGAGCGTGTGCGCAAAGAGTCGGGAATCGCCACCGGCACCGTGGGCATGATTACCGAGCCCGCCCAGGCCGAGCACATCTTGCGTACCTGCCAGGCCGATATCATTTTCCTCGCCCGTGAACTGTTGCGTGACCCGTACTGGCCACTGCATGCCGACGATGACCTGGGCGGGCGCAAAGCGACCTGGCCGGCGCAGTATCAGCGGGCTACGCATCGCGACCAGCCGATTCATGAGTCGGACTTGCGGGATTAACCTTGCGTAGGAAAACGCCTGAAGCTAATGTCGAAACTATGACTCTATTACTGAACGCCTCGATTATTCCCACCCTCCAGGAGAGGGTGGGCTGACGCGTGCTGGAAAAGCATGAAAAACCCGCCCTTGAACCGGCGGGTTTTTTATTGCCCGCCGATCACCGGCCAAGCCCTGCGACACAAGGAGAAGCTCATGTTGCACCTGATCTGCGGCAAAATCGCATCCGGTAAATCGACCCTGACCCAACAGTTGTCGCAGGGCTCCCAGGCGATCCTGATCAGTGAGGATGAGTGGCTGTCACGCCTCTATCCCGGACAAATTCACGCTCTGGGCGACTACGTGCGCTGCACCGGCCACCTGCGTGATGCGTTGACGGCGCATATCATCGCGTTGCTCGGGGCCGGCCTGTCGGTGGTGCTGGATTTCCCGGCGAACACGTTGGCCAGTCGCCGCTGGATGCGCTCACTGTTCGAAGGCGCAGGCGCTGACCACCAATTGCATTACCTGGATGTGCCGGACGAGGTCTGCAAGGCACGCCTGCGTGCGCGCAACGCGGCGGGTATCCACGCGTTCGAAACCAGTGACGCCCAGTTCGACTTGATCACCGGCTATTTCGAAGCACCGACACCTGCGGAAGGCTTCAACCTTGTTCACCATCAACCCTTGGAAGCACAGCATGTTGATCAAGCGTGAACTGACCGAAAAGGACCTGCCGTTGCTGGCGCTGATTGACCGTACCGAACGGATCGAGGCGTGCTATCGCGTGGAGCACGGGGAGTTGCTGCTGTACCCCGAGCACCACGACATGCGCGGCTGGCCCGAAGGCGAAGCCGAGCAGGATGCCGTGGTCTTGCAGGCGTGCCTGAAGCGCGGCGGGTGGCTGCACGGTGTGTTTGACGATGCAAAGCTGCTGGCGGCCGTGGTAGTGGACAACCGGGTTATCCTCAACCAGGGCCTGCGTATGCGCCAGCTCAAATTCCTGCATGTGAGCCATGGGGCCCGTGGCCTGGGCCTGGGTGGCCAGCTGTTTGCCCTGGCCTGTGAACACGCCCGCGCAGCCGGGGCCGAGGCGTTGTACGTATCGGCCACGGAATCGCGCAATACGGTGGAGTTCTATCTGCGGCTCGGCTGCCGGTTGCTCAAGCAGCCGGATCCCGAGCTGTTTCAGCAGGAGCCGCACGACATCCACCTGTACCGGCCGCTTGTGGGATAACGCTGTAGGTCATTGCCCTGCAGCCGTTTTTTTAAGTGATTACTCTAAAAAAGTCCCACGCCCGGCAAGATAGTTTCTACGCTTAAGGTAAGCATGATTTCTGGCCCAGGAAATCAGCTTGTTGATCCTCGCAGGTCGCATCGCGGGATGGGGTTATGGGCAACCAGGAGCAGTTGATTGATACGAGGAGACAGTCCATGGCCAAGTCTTATGGTGTAGCGGGGGTGTTGTCGTCTTTTTTGGCCCGCAGGATGTCGCTGCGCAGCCGGCGCCTGAGTTCGGACGAAGAGCAATTGCTGGAACAGTACCGCGCCCTGACCGAGAGTGATCAGGTGGCGATGCGGTACTTGATTGGGGCGATGAAGAGTATTTCGCGGTTCTGAAGATCCCGAAGGGGCGTTCCCACGCAAGCGTGGGAACGTTCGGTATCAGGTGTACTTGCGCTTGTCTGGTGCAGGTGGGAAGTATTGGTACAGCCAGGTTTCGCTCAAGGTGCGGTCCTGGGTGCGGATGAACAGCCGCAGTTCAACCGGCTCGACGCTGTCGCTGGTCGGGTACCAGTCAAACAGAATTCGATAGCCCTTGATGGCATCCAGTACCAACACGCTGAAGTCTTTGACCTCACCATGGGAGCAGGTCACCACCGGCTCGATCCCGGTGCCTTCAGGCAAACGATCCAGCCCGCCGCCGTTGAAGTCCACGGCAAAGCGCCGCGCCCAGACTTCGGGGTAGTGCTCGCCCGGCGCCCAACCTTCGGTGAAACCGCCCATGCCCGAACGGGTGGCATTGACCTGCGCCAGTGGCGTGCTGACCGGCGGCAGGGCGCTCCAGTAGAGCTTGTAGCCGTAATTCAGGGATTCGCCGGCAGCGACGGGCTTCTTCGGGGTCCAGAAGGCCACGATGTTGTCCAGGGTCTCGCCGGTTGTAGGAATTTCCAGCAGATCGATAGAGCCTTCGCCCCACGCGGTTGTAGGTTCTACCCACAGGCTTGGGCGTTTGCTGTACCAGTCCACCGTGTCCTGATAGCTGGCGAACTCATGATCGGTCTGCACCAGGCCGAAGCCTTTCGGGTCGGTGTCGGCAAACGCGTTGAATTGCAGGGTAGCCGGGTTGTTCAGCGGGCGGCAGATCCACTCGCCATTGCCGCGCCACATGGCCAGGCGATCCGAGTCGTGGATTTGCGGGTGAATGGTGTCGCACATCCGCCGCTCAACGGTGCCGCAGCTGAACATGCTGGTCATCGGTGCGATGCCCAGTTGCTCGATGGCGGTACGCGCATTGATATGGGCGTCGATGGCCATTACCACCTGGTTGGCCTGGCAGTCGATATCGAAGCGATAGGCACCAGTGGCGCTCGGCGAATCCAGCAGGGCGTAGACCACGAAGCGGGTGCTGTCCTTGTTCGGGGTTTCGAACCAGAACTTGGTGAAGTCCGGGAATTCCTCGCGCTTTTTCGCGTAGGTGTCGATGGCCAGGCCGCGTGCGGAAAGGCCGTACTGGCCGGTGGAATCCACCGCACGGAAGTAGCTGGCGCCGAGGAAGGACAGCACGTCGTGGCGGTCCAGTTCCGGGGCCTTGAACAGCTTGAAGCCGGAGAAACCCAGGTCGCCGGTCAACTGCTTGGTGTCTACCGTGGTTTTTTCATAGTTGAACAGCGAAGGGCGGAAGTGCACCTCGCGGGCCTGGCGGGTTTTCGGGTCGACGCTGTACATGCGCACCGGCGTCTTGAAGCCCATGCCGACGTGGAAGAACTGCACGTCCAGTTGGCCGTTCAATTCTTTCCACAGCGAATGCTTGCCGTCGTAGCCGATGGCGTTGAAATTCTGCGGGGTCATGGTCGCCAGGGTCGGCGGCAATACCTGCTTGGTGTCCTGGTAGCGATTGCTTGCCAACTGCTTGGCCTGGATCTTCAGGGCCTCGAAATCGAAGGCCTGGGCCTCGCCATCAGCGGCGCGGTTGCCCGCCCAGGCCTGGGCGGCCAGCAGGCCACTGGCCGACAGACCGGTGTAAGCCGCGATGGCCATGGACGCTTTGAGCAAATTCCTGCGGTGCATAAATACAACCTGTCGTGAACAATCCCGCGCCGTTCCTGGCACGTGCTGGATCAAGGGAAACGGTTCGGACATGCCTTCGGCCAAACGCAACGGACATTAAACAGATGCCAAATAGCTTAAGCGGTTCGGTGCGCAAGGAAAAATGATTGATGGCGGGTTGATGGCGTTGCATATGAAACAAGACATTTCTATGGAAACCGTGTGGCGAGGGAGCTTGCTCCCGTTGGGTCGCGCAGCGACCCCAGGTCAGGCGATCGAGATCCTTCAGGGATATCTCGAGCGCCTGGTTTGGGGCTGCTGCGCACCCCAGCGGGAGCAAGCTCCCTCGCCACAACAACCTCTTCAGGAACGCCGGGATCAGCCCACTTCGCCTACCGCTCGATATGCCTCATCAATCGCCGCATGGGCATACGCGCTCCACGCGGCATCCGAGTTGGCGATGCTCACATGTCCCACCGGCTGGCGCGCCAGGTCCTTCAGTTTTTCGCTTTCATCGGCATCGTCAAACAAGCTGTTGGAGAAGGTCGCATAGCCGTGTGACCAACGGTTGACAGTGATCGCCAGAATGTCGGTCTGGTGGTTGAAACCGCCCGGGCCGAGCATGCGCTGCAGCTGATCCCGCAGTTGCGCTTCCAGTTGTTCAAACGTCTGCCCGTACAACTTGCCCCGCCCGGCGCGGGCCTGGTCGCGGCCGTTCATGCCGCTGTTGGGGCTGGTGGGCACGTAGACCATGTGCAAACCAATCGGCTGCGTCGGGTCGCGCGGGTGCTCGTAGCCGCCCATGCTCACCGGGTAATCCAGCTTGATCCGGCTGTAAGGCTGGGTCGCTGCATAAATCTCGTGCACCCCCAGCTTCTGGAACGACGTCCAGTTGCGCACCACCACTTTGGTGTAGACCAGCGGGTACTTCACGTTCTGGCTCAGGGCCTGGGCTTGTTCTGCCGGCAGATCGCGCAGCAGGTACGGGATCATCATGTTGTAGCAGGCCAGGATGCAGCGTTTGCCGCGGACCTGTGCGAGTTGGCCGCCACGACTGTAGCCGATGTGCACACCGTCACCGACGTTACGCACACTGACCGCAGTGCTGTTCAAACGCACCCGCACCGGCGTCCTGGGCTGATCAAGCCTGGCGTAGTCAAACGGCGCCAGCACGATGTCATCCATGGTGTGCCCCGGTGCCACTGCCGGAATCAGGCTGCGCACCAGCAAGCGTGCCAGCGAGGCGTTGCCGTCGGGGAAGTGGTAGATGTAGGGTTCTTCCATTTCTGCGGCGGCTTCTTCGCTGATCGGTGCCAGGTTCATTCCGCCGAAGCCAGGGAAACCCACGCTATAGGCATCAGCCGACGCCACCGCGTCGATACTCAAGGCCATGAAGTCGTTGGTGCGGCTTTGGAAGTACTTCACCGCGCCTTCCGAGAGTCCTACGTTCTTGAGCAGGAAATCGCGGTAGCTGGTGGTCGCGAGGTACTCGGCCTTTTCCTCGGCAGTCTTGCCCGGCAGGTAATCCTTGGGCGCGACGTGCAAGGCAATCAGCGCCTGACGGTCGGTTTCCGGCAGCGGGAAATCATTGATGAAGTCGCTGATGGAGCGCGCATGCAACTGGTCCGGGGCCATGTCGTCGGCGACCATCGGCGTCGGGTCGCCGGTCACCAGTTTGTCTTCGCCAAAGTTTTCCTTGTCGAAGAACACCCCACGGGACAAACCCATGCCCGGGTAGAACTGGCGGTCGAAGGCGGTCTCGAAGCGCTTGATGTTTACCCCGAGTTTTTTCAACAGCCCGTTTACTTCCTTGCTGTAAAGATGATTCGGTGACTGGAACGCTTCGCTGCCGCCGTAGCCGATGATCAGCCGGCCACCGGCCTGGAACTCATTGCGCTTGGCATGGCCGCCGAAGTCGTCGTGGTTCTCCAGGATCAGGATCTTCGCCTTCGGGTGCTTCTCACGGTAGAACCATGCCGCCGACAAACCGCTCAAGCCACCGCCGACCACCACCAGGTCGTAGTCTTCGGTGATCGGCAGTTTATCGGTGTCGAAGGCCTTCTTTTCCCAGCCCATCTGGTGGGCAACTTCGAATGAGCCGACATGGCTGCCGCGCAAGCCGGTGAGGGCGGGCGGGTAGTAGCGGCCATCGGGAGCGGCCTGGAGGATTTGCAGCGGGGTCATACCGGCGGCAATCGTGATGGCGACGCCGTTGAGGAAGTCGCGGCGGGTGATGTCCATGGGAACCTGCGAATAATTTATTGTTATTAGGAGAGCCCCTGTGGGAGCGGGCCGTTGTGGCGAGGGAGCTTGCTCCCGCTGGGCTGCGTAGCGGCCCCAAAAATCCTGGGAGCGCTTCGCACTCCAGCGGGAGCAAGCTCCCTCGCCACAGTGAACTCGTTTCGACAGGGGTAAGGGGTCAGTGCTTGAACATCACATGGCGAACGGTGGTGTAGTCCTCCAGGCCGTACATGGACATGTCCTTGCCGTAGCCGGACAGTTTCTGACCGCCATGGGGCATTTCGCTGACCAGCATGAAGTGGGTGTTCACCCAGGTGCAGCCGTACTGCAACCGCGCAGCCAGGCGATGGGCGCGGCCGACATCGGCGGTCCACACGGAAGAGGCCAGGCCGTAGTCCGAATCGTTGGCCCAGGCCAATACCTGGGCCTCGTCGTTGAATTGGGTTACCGACACTACCGGCCCGAACACCTCGCGGCGCACGATTTCGTCATCCTGCTGTGCGTCGGCCAATACCGTCGGCTCAAAGAAGAACCCGTTGCCTTCCACCGCCTTGCCACCCGTGATCAGGCGGATATGGGATTGCGCCACGGCACGCTCCACAAACCCGGCCACACGGTCACGGTGCTGTGCGGTGATCAGCGGGCCCAGCTCGGTGGCCGGGTCATCCTGCAAACCGTATTTGATGCTGGCAACCGCCGCGCCGAGCTTCTCGACGAACGCGTCGTAGATATCGGCCTGTGCATAAATCCGGCACGCAGCGGTGCAATCCTGCCCGGCGTTGTAGAAGCCGAAGGTGCGAATGCCTTCCACCGCCGCGTCGATATCGGCGTCGTTGAAGATGATCACCGGCGCCTTGCCGCCCAGTTCCATGTGCATGCGTTTGACGCTGTCGGCAGTGCTGGAAATGATATTGGCCCCAGTGGCAATCGAACCCGTCAGCGACACCATGCGCACTTTCGGGTGATTCACCAGCGGGCTGCCCACGGTTGGCCCACGGCCAAACACCAGGTTGAGTACACCGGCCGGGAAAATTTCAGCGGCCAGTTCCACCAGGCGCAGCGCGGTCAGCGGGGTTTGTTCCGAAGGCTTGAGCACCACGGTATTACCGGCGGCCAGGGCCGGGGCGATTTTCCAGGCGACCATCATCAGCGGGTAGTTCCACGGCGCGATGGAGGCAATTACGCCCACCGGGTCACGGCGGATCATAGAGGTGTGGCCCGGCAGGTACTCGCCGCCGGCCGAACCGCTCATGCAGCGGCTGGCGCCGGCGAAGAAGCGGAACACATCGGCCACCGCCGGGATCTCGTCGTTCAGCGCGGCGCTGTAGGGTTTGCCGCAGTTGTCCGACTCAAGCTTTGCCAGCTCTGCGCCGTGGGCTTCGATGGCGTCGGCGAGTTTGAGCAGCAGCAGCGAGCGATCCTTCGGTGGCGTTTGCGACCAGCCTTCAAAAGCGCTGTCGGCAGCACGCACGGCGGCGTCGACCTGGGCTTCGCTGGCTTCCTTGATTTCCACCAGTACCCGACCCAACGCCGGGTTGAACACCGGCTGCGCCGGGCCTTCGCCTTCGACCAGATGGCCGTTGATCAGCAGTTTGGTTTGCATGGTTCAGTCCTCTTAAAGCTGCATCGTTTCCCCTGCCGAAACCGGTTCAAGTGTGGGAGCGGGCTTGCTCGCGAATACGGTCTTTCAGTTGATACATCACCTGACTGATACACCGCTTTCGCGAGCAAGCCCGCTCCCACATTTGAACCTCATTCCTTCAGTGGCAATGTGTTGTCAGTTATTTACCGCCACTACCGGCCACGCTTTCGCCGCCGCGGGTCAGGTAATAGGCACCCAGGATCGGGAACATCGTCACGATCATCACCAGCATCGCCACCACGTTGGTCACCGGCACATCCCGTGGCCGGCTCAACTGGTTGAGCAGCCACAGCGGCAAGGTGCGCTCGTGGCCGGCGGTGAAGGTGGTGACGATGATTTCGTCGAACGACAGCGCGAACGCCAGCATGCCGCCGGCCAGCAACGCCGAGCCGAGGTTGGGCATGATGATGTAGCGGAAGGTCTGCCAGCCGTCGGCGCCCAGGTCCATCGAGGCTTCGATCAGGCTGTGGGAAGTGCGGCGCAAACGGGCGATCACGTTGTTGTAGACGATCACCACGCAGAAGGTCGCGTGGCCGACGATGATGGTGAACATCCCCGGCTCAATCCCCAGGGTCTTGAAGGTCGCCAGCAACGCGATACCGGTGATGATCCCCGGCAGTGCAATCGGTAGGATCAGCATCAGCGAGATGCCTTGCTTGCCGAAGAACTCCCGGCGATACAACGCCGCCGAGGCCAGGGTGCCGAGCACCATCGCAATCAGCGTGGCGATGGCCGCGATTTGCAGCGACAGCTTGATCGCTTCCAATACGTCCGGCCGCGAGAAGGCCACGCTGAACCACTTCAGGGTGAAGCCCTGGGGCGGAAAGCTGAACGCCGCTTCTTCCGTGTTGAAGGCGTAGAGGAAGATGATCAGGATCGGGAAGTGCAGGAAAACCAACCCGCCCCAGGCCGCGATTTTTAGACTGAGTGAGGCTTTTTCAGAGTGCATCGAAGGCCCCCAGACGTTTGACGATGGACAGGTAAACCGCGATCAGCACGATCGGCACCAGGGTGAACGCCGCGGCCATGGGCATGTTGCCGATAGCGCCTTGTTGCGCGTACACCATGCCGCCGACGAAGTAACCCGGCGGGCCCACCAGTTGCGGCACGATGAAGTCGCCCAGGGTCAGCGAGAACGTAAAGATCGAACCCGCCGCGATCCCCGGTACCGACAGCGGCAGAATCACCTGCATGAAGGTCTGGCGCGGCTTGGCGCCGAGGTCTGCCGAGGCCTGCAGCAACGATGGCGGCAAACGCTCCAGCGAGGCCTGGATCGGCAGAATCATGAACGGCAGCCAGATGTACACAAACACCATGAACCGCCCCAGGTGCGAGGTGCTCAAGGTGCTGCCGCCCACGCCGGGAATGCCCATGATGAATTGCAGCGCCGGCTCCAGGCCCAGGTGCTGCACGAACCACTGCGCCACGCCGCCCTTGGCCAGCAGCAGGGTCCAGGCGTAGGCCTTGACGATGTAGCTGGCCCACATCGGCATCATCACCGCGATGTAGAAAAACGCCTTGGTCTTGCCGGTGGTGTAGCGCGCCATGTAGTAGGCGATCGGGAACGCGACGATGGCACTGGCGATGGACACCACCACCGCCATGCTCAAGGTGCGCACGATGATGTCGAAGTTCGACGGCTGGAACAGCGCGGCGAAGTTGGCCAGGGTCAGGTCCGGGGTGACCGCCATGGTGAAGTCATCGAACGTATAGAAGCCTTGCCACAGCAAGGTCAGCAGCGAACCCAAATAGATCGCGCCGAACCAGATCAGCGGCGGCACCAGCAGCAGCGACAGGTACAGGTTGGGCTTCTTGTACAGCAGGTTGGAAAACCTGCGCATCGGCGGTTGGGACAGGGCCAGGCTCATGTCACACCTCGCCTGCGATGTCGGTCAACGGCGTCATGGCTTCCCGCGCCCAGCGCGCGGTGATGGACTGGCCGACTTGATGCCCGGCGGTGGTGTCCAGCCATTGGTTGTTGGCCTGGCTGATGTTCAGCGCCTGGCCGTTTTCCAGTTTCAGTTCATAGCGGGTGGCACTGCCCTGGTACTGGATGTCATGCAGCAGGCCGCTGACTTCCACCTCGCCGCTGCCCAGCGGGCCTTCGGCGAAACGCACGTGTTCCGGGCGGATCGAGAACGGCTGCGGGTTACCGCTCAAGCGTTGCGCCAATTCGCCGCGAATCACGTTGGAGGTGCCGACGAATTCCGCGACGAAGGTGGTGGCGGGCTTCATGTACAGGTTGCGCGGGGTGTCGACCTGTTCGATGCGGCCCTTGTTGAATACGGCCACACGGTCGGACATCGACAGTGCTTCGGTCTGGTCGTGGGTGACGAAGATGAAGGTGATGCCAAGTTGGCGTTGCAGTTTCTTCAGCTCGCTTTGCATCTGTTCGCGCAGCTTCAGGTCGAGAGCGCCGAGGGGCTCATCCAGCAGCAATACGCGCGGACGATTGACCAGTGCGCGGGCCAGGGCCACACGTTGACGCTGGCCACCGGAGAGTTGCACCGGCTTGCGGTCGCCGTAACCGCCGAGGGCGACCATGCCGAGCGCTTCTTCGGCGCGGTTGAGGCGTTCGGTCTTGCCCACGCCTTTGACTTTCAGGCCGTAGGCCACGTTGTCCCGCACGTTCATGTGGGGGAACAGCGCGTAATCCTGGAACACAGTGTTCACGTCGCGCTGATACGGCGGCAAGCCGGCGGCTTCCTCACCGTGGATGCGGATGGAGCCGGCACTGGGTTGCTCGAACCCGGCGATCAGGCGCAGGCACGTGGTTTTGCCCGAGCCGGAAGGGCCGAGCATGGAAAAGAACTCGCCGTCCTGGATATCGATGGAAACCCGGTCAACGGCTTTCACTTCGCCGAACTGACGGGAAACGTGGGTGAATTGGACTGCAAGCGTCATGGTGCGGTGCTCCAAAAAGGCGCGTCTTGTAAAAATTAAATCGGAGGTAGAGGTGATCGTTCCCACGCTCTGCGTGGGAATGCAGCGCTGGACGCTCCGCGTCCGCCCTTAAAGTCGTGACGCGGAGCGTCACAGGAGGCATTCCCACGCGGAGCGTGGGAACGATCAACTAGGGAGTGCTTAGCGCCCGCCCATGATTGCGATGTAATCCTGGGTCCAGCGGCTGTACGGCACGAACTTGCCGCCTTCAGCCTGCGGGGTTTTCCAGAAGGCGATCTTCTCGAACTGGTCGAAACCGTTGGTCTTGCAACCCTCGGCGCCCAGCAGTTCGCTTTCCTTGCACGCCGCGGGAACCGCCGGCAACGAACCGAACCACGAGGCCACATCACCCTGGACCTTCGGCTGCAGCGACCAGTCCATCCACTTGTAGGCGCAGTTCGGGTGCTTGGCATCGGTGTGCAGCATGGTGGTATCCGCCCAGCCGGTGGCGCCTTCCTTCGGAATGGTCGAGGCAATTGGCTGTTTCTCGTTCACCAGGCCGTTGACCTGATAGGGCCACGCGCTGGAGGCCACCACGCCTTCGTTCTTGAAGTCGCTCATCTGCACGGTGGTGTCATGCCAGTAGCGGTGGATCAACGGCTGCTGGGCGCGCAACAGGTCGAGCACGGCCTTGTACTGGGTTTCGGTCAGCTCGTACGGACTCTGGATGCCCAGTTCCGGCTTGGTGGCCTTGAGGTACAGCGCCGCATCGGCGATGTAGATCGGGCCGTCATAGGCCTGCACGCGGCCTTTGTTCGGCTTGCCGTCCGGCAGGTTCTGCGCATCGAACACTACGTTCCAGCTGGTGGGCGCGGTCTTGAACACGTTGGTGTTGTACATCAACACGTTCGGGCCCCACTGGTACGGCGTGCCGTACGTTTGCTGGCCGACCACGTACCACGGCGCATCTTTCAGGCGCGGGTCGATGTTCTTCCAGTTGGGAATCAGCGAGGTGTTGATCGGCTGTACGCGCTTGCCGACGATCAACCGCAGCGAGGCATCGCCCGACGCGGTGACCAGGTCGTAGCCGCCCTTGGCCATCAAGCTCACCATCTCGTCGGAGGTGGCGGCGGTCTTGACGTTGACCTTGCAGCCGGTCTCTTTCTCGAAACCGGTGACCCAGTCGTAGTTCTTGTCGCTTTCGCCACGTTCGATATAGCCGGGCCAGGCGACGATATCCAACTGGCCTTCACCGGCACCCACCGCCTTCAGCGGTTCGGCGGCCTGGATGCTGACACTGGCCAGCAGCGCGGTGGTCAGGGCACTGAGCAGAGCGGTCTTGTGCGCAGACATGGGGGTTCCCTCTTCTTTAATTATGGTCGGGGCAGTTTTTGCAGCAGGTGGTGCATGAGCGTAGTTGTTGTTTTAAAGATGCTGGCCGTGGCGCGCCATGATGTGCCGCACCACGCTGTAGTCCTGTAGCGAATCGCTGGACAGATCTTTGCCATACCCCGAGCGCTTCAAGCCGCCGTGGGGCATTTCGCTGACCAGCATGAAATGACTGTTGATCCAGGTGCAGCCGTATTGCAGGCGCGACGCCACTTGCATCGCCTTGTCCAGATTCTGGGTCCACACGGAGGAGGCCAGGCCGTATTCCGAGTCGTTGGCCCAGTCCACCGCCTGTTCCAGCTCGTCGAAGCGGGTCACGGTGACCACCGGGCCGAACACTTCGCGCTGCACGATTTCATCATTCTGTTTACAACCGGCCAGCAAGGTTGGCTGGTAGAAGAAGCCAGCACCGGAATGCACGGCGGCGCCGGTGATGCGTTCGATATGCGGCTGGCCGAGGGCGCGTTCGACAAAACTGGCGACGCGGTCGCGCTGGCGGGTGCTGATCAGCGGGCCGAGTTCGTTGTCGGCATCGCGCTTGCCGGCAAACCGCAGGCTGCTGACGGCGGCGCCGAGCTCGGCCACCAATTTGTCGTGGATACCGGCCTGGGCGTAGATGCGGCACGCGGCGGTGCAGTCCTGGCCGGCGTTGTAGTAACCGTAGGCGCGCACGCCTTCGACCACGGCTTGCAGGTCGGCGTCGTTGCACACGATCACCGGGGCCTTGCCGCCGAGTTCCAGGTGCGTGCGCTTGAGTGTCTTGGAGGCGGCCTGGAGGATCTTCTGCCCGGTGACGATATCGCCGGTCAACGAGACCATGCGCACCTTCGGGTGGCTGACCAAATGGCTGCCGACCCCTTCGCCGCCGCCACACAGGATGTTGATCACCCCGCGCGGCAACAACTGGCTCAGTACGGGCGCCAGGGCCAGGATCGACAGCGGGGTATGTTCCGACGGCTTGAACACCAGGGTATTACCGGCCGCCAGGGCCGGGGCGATTTTCCAGGCGGCCATCATCAGCGGGTAATTCCACGGCGCAATGGAGGCCACCACGCCAATCGGATCGCGACGCACCATGCTGGTGTAGCCCGGCAGGTATTCACCGCTCAGTTGCCCGGTCTGGCAGCGCACGGCGCCGGCGAAGAAACGGAACACATCGACGGTCGCGCTCAAATCGTCCTGACGTGCCAGGTGCAGCGGCTTGCCGCAATTCAGCGATTCCAGGCGGGCGAGATAGTCGGCTTGTTTTTCGATTGTCTCGGCGATGCCCAGGAGAATGTTCGAACGCTGCTGGGGCGTGGTCCGCGACCAACCGGCAAAGGCCCGGTGGGCGGCGAGGATTGCGGCTTCGACCTGCTCGGTACTGGCTTCGGCGATATGGGTGAGGATTTCACCGGTGGCCGGGTTGATGATCGGCTCGACAAACCCCTGGCCCGGGACCAGTTCGCCGTCGATCAGCAACGCAGTGAGCAGCGGTGTGGGCGCGCCAGACATTTTTCGCGATCTCTTTTCTTGTGTGGTCATGGCTGTTCTCGTGCGAGGCGCCTGACCTTCTCTTATGGGATGAGCAGAGACTAGAGGTCAGGCGCGAGGTCAACAAATACTAAATACTGAAAGCAGCATTCGATTAAATAGATGGCTTGCGTGGGTGGGGCTGTTCGCGGGCCACCGTCAGGAATGGGTCCACCAGTGCCGGGCGCGCCGTGCCTCGGCGCCAGGCCAGGCCCACGTCGAGGGTCTGGCTGAGGTCGGCAATCGGCCGGGCCTCGATGATGTCGCCTTCCAGGGACCAGGGGCGGTAGGTCATGTCCGGCTGGATCGACACTCCCAGGCCGGCGGCGACCAGGCTTCGCACGGCTTCCGTCGAGGCGGTGCGCAAGGTGACGCGAGGTTGCAGCCCGGCGCCGGTCCACATGCGTTGGGCGTTGTGGCCCATTTCGTCGACGTTCAGTTGAATCAGCGGCTCGCGCGCCACATCCGCCAGGTTGATGCTGTCGTGTTCCAGCAGCGGGTGCTGGGCGGGCAGCCATAAACGGTGGGGCGAGTGGGTGAGCACTTCGGTTTGCAGGGCGTGGCGGTCTTCGAGGTTGGAGAGGATCAGCACGCCGACGTCGATTTCACCGCTGACCAGCAGGTGTTCGATGTAGGGGCGTTCGTCCTCCATCACGCGGATTTCGACATTGGGGTAGGCGCGCTGGAAGCGGGTAAGCAAGTCCGCCAGGTAGTAGCCGGCGACCAGGCTGGTCACGCCGATGATCAACTGCCCGGCCACCTGGTCGGTGCTCTGTTGCAGGCTGCGCTTGGCGTTGTCGACGGTGGCGAGGATGAGGTGCGCCTGGCGCAGGAACTGATGGCCCTGGTGGGTCAGGGTCATGCCCTTGGCGTGGCGGTTGAACAGGTTGACGCCGATTTCCTGTTCCAGTTGCTGGATCGCCAGGGTCAGGGTGGACTGGGAGATGAAGGCGGTCTGGGCAGCGGCGGAGATCGAACCGGTCTCGGCCACGGCGATGAAGTGACGGATCTGACGCAAGGTCATCATGCTGGAATTACCAGTGGGGTGTTTTTATAGATTTGTTCGAGTGTATATCGTTTTAATTGAGGGGTAAGCGCGTTACATCTGGAAGCACTCTAGATCGGGGGTTTTTGGCACTTAGTTTTACGCTGGGGGCCTATTGGTCCTGTGAACTTGAGTTTCTGGAGGTTGTGAATGAATACCCGTGGATTGCTCGATCAACTGCTCAAATCCGGCCAGGACATGTTGCAGAACAAGGCTGGCGGGCAGCGCAAGTCAGATGACAAGGGTGCCCTTGGCGGACTGCTGGGTGGCGGCGGGTTGGGTAGCTTGCTTGGCGGTGCCGGTGGTGGGGCCCTCGCGGCCGGCGCCATGGGCCTGTTGCTGGGCAACAAGAAAGCCCGCAAGTTTGGCGGCAAGGCGCTGACCTATGGCGGGTTGGCTGCTTTGGGGGTGATTGCCTACAAGGCCTACGGTAATTGGCAGGCGCAGCAGGCGAGTGCGCCTCAAGGGGAGCCGCAGACCATTGATCGGTTGCCGCCGGCCCAGGTCGAGCAGCACAGCCAGGGGATTTTGAAGGCGCTGGTGGCTGCGGCCAAGGCTGACGGGCATGTGGATGAGCGTGAGCGGGCGTTGATCGAAGGGGAGTTTGTGAAGCTGGATAACGATCGTGAGTTGCAGCAGTGGTTACATGCCGAGCTGAACAAGCCGCTGGATCCGGCAGATGTGGCTCGGGCTGCCAGTACTCCGGAGTTGGCCGCCGAAATGTATATCGCCAGTGTGATGTTGGTGGATGAGGAGAACTTCATGGAGAAGGCTTACCTCGACGAGTTGGCGCGGCAGCTTAAGTTGGAGCCTGGGTTGAAGGCTGAACTGGAGAAGCAGGTGCGGCAGGCTGTGGTGGTTTGATTGTGTACATATCCGTTTCTGCGGTAACGGCTACTTATGGTTTCGCTCTTACAGCGAGTCACTTTGCAAAAGCGGCAAAGTAACCAAAACGCTCTGCCCCGCCTGTCGGCACCTCGCCTAGGCTCGGTGTTCCCTCACTCCGGCATTGCTCCGCGGGCCGCCGCGACGGGCCATCCATGGCCCGGCGCGGCTAAACCGGCGTCCTGCCGGTTTACCCGCTCCGCAATACCTGCGTTCGGCCTCGGGCTTATTGGGGCAGTCAGATCAAGATCAAGATCAAAAGCAAGAGCACGGCGGCCTGAAAGCCGACCTGAGTGTTAAAAGCCAAAGCAAGATCCAGAGCGAAAGCAGAGCTGCTTTTCTGTAGGAGCTGGCTTGCCGGCGATGCAGACACCTCGGTGTATCAGGTGCACCCAGTTGATGCCATCGCCGGCAAGCCAGCTCCCACATTTGACCGTGCCCGCTTTTGATTTGGCTTTTGCTTTTGCTCTTCAACACTCAAGCCGGCCGGGAGGCCGCTGTGCTCTTGATCTGCTTTTGATCTTGATCTCAGGCGCCCCGTTAAACCACGCTGGCCGAACGCAGGCTTTGGAGCGTGGGTAACCTGGCAGGACGCCAGGTTAGCCGTCCTGGGCCAGGGATGGCCCATGACGGCGGCCCACGGTCCAAAGCCGGAGTGAGGGCAC
>Ga0209173_100337_pt1 | contig 30451 bp, 26 predicted proteins | sample SynthPrep_16_END_FD_187206 | JGI IMG/M metagenome (GOLD analysis project Ga0209173, IMG submission 187206) | Synthetic microbial communities from Ohio, USA - SynthPrep_16_END_DS12_MetaG (SPAdes) (version 2) | ecosystem: Engineered > Bioreactor > Aerobic > Activated sludge | place: USA: Ohio... | reverse complement strand
ATCCTGCGGTAGCTATTACCTAAAGCAGTTACACGGAGTACAGCCGTGGGAGCGTTGCCGCCTCTGGAAAAAATGGCTTGATGAAAACCATCAAGACAGTTGCTCCCACATTTGATCGGGTTCACACATTTTGACTTGTGAACTCATTCAAGTGTGGGAGCCGGGCTTGCCCGCGATGGGCGCGACGCGGTTTAAAGCTCTACGACAACAGCCTTGGAAGCACGAGTAGCCTTCGCCCGAGCCGCTTCAATCGACTCATCCCGCGCCAGTGCCACACCCATGCGACGCTGGCCATTCACTTCCGGCTTGCCAAACAGGCGCAACGCCGTGTCCGGCTCGCTCAACGCGGCGCCCAAGTTGGCGAACGCGGTCTGGGTCGACTGCCCTTCCACCAGAATCACCGCCGAAGCCGAAGGCCCGAACTGACGGATCAACGGGATCGGCAGGCCCAGGATGGCGCGAGCGTGCAAGGCGAACTGCGACAGGTCCTGGGAAATCAGGGTCACCAGGCCGGTGTCATGCGGGCGCGGCGACACTTCACTGAACCACACCTGATCACCCTTGATGAACAGCTCCACGCCAAACAGGCCACGACCGCCCAGGGCCTCGGTCACCGCTTTGGCAACGCGCTCGGACTCGGCCAGGGCAATCGGGCTCATGGCCTGCGGCTGCCAGGATTCCTGGTAGTCGCCCTTCTCCTGACGGTGACCGACTGGCGCGCAGAAGGTGGTGCCACCGATGTGACGCACGGTCAGCAGGGTGATTTCGTAGTCGAAGTCGATAAAGCCTTCGATGATCACGCGGCCTTTACCGGCACGACCGCCTTCCTGGGCGTAATCCCAGGCTTTCTGCACATCGTCTGTGCTGCGCAGCAGGCTCTGGCCCTTGCCCGACGAACTCATCACTGGCTTGACCACGCACGGGAAGCCCAGGTCCTGGACGGCCTTGCTGTAGTCTTCGAAGGTATCGGCGAAGTGGTACGGCGAGGTCGGCAGGTCCAGCTCTTCGGCGGCCAGGCGGCGGATGCCTTCGCGGTTCATGGTCAGCGAGGTAGCACGCGCGGTCGGGATCACGGTGAAGCCTTCAGCTTCCAGTTCCACCAGGGTGGCGGTGGCAATGGCTTCGATTTCCGGCACGATGAAGTGCGGTTTTTCCGCCTCGATCACCGCACGCAGGGCGGCGCCGTCGAGCATGTTGATCACGTGGCTACGGTGCGCCACCTGCATGGCCGGCGCGTTGGCGTAGCGATCCACGGCAATCACTTCAACGCCCAGGCGTTGCAGTTCGATTACCACTTCCTTGCCCAGCTCACCGCAGCCACACAGCAAAACGCGGGTCGCGGTTGGCGACAATGGAGTTCCGATTCGGGTCATCTCAGGTCCTCAGGGGAGCGGATCATGGGGAGAAAGGCGGGCATTTTACATGAACTGTAAAAATTGGCCTCAGTTGGCGACGGCCCGCTTGCGGATTCGCCAAGCCATGATCAGCCACACCACCGTGACCCCGGCGAATTTCGATACCAGCGCGGTGCCCGCCACGGCCGGGGTGAGCGCGCCGATCAGGCCGAAGAAGATAAACGTGTCGAGGGGAATGCTCAGTGCTGAACTTATCCACAGGCGATCGTGCAGCGGGCGCTTGGTGATACTGAACACCAGCCAGTCGATGCACTCGGACACTGCGAACGCCGTGGCGCTGGCCAGGGCAATGGCCGGGTCGGACGTGACATACGACAGCACCAGCGCCGCCAGCATGGCAATGATTGCACCGTGGCCGAAGCGGGTTTGCACCATGTCGCGCAAGATGAAGACCAGGCCACCCCAGGCGGACCAGATGACGTCCAGGTGCGGGGCGGTGGAGAAGGCGAAGTTGATCAGCACGACGCTGCTGATGTAGGCGATCAGGAAGAGCATGGAGGACGGACCTGTGGGTGATGCCGCACAGGGTACTTCACAGCAACCCTTGTAGCGAGCGGACCTCTTGTGGTGAACGGGCTTGCTGTGGTGAGCAGGCTTCTTGTGGTGAGCGGGCTTGCCCCGCGCTGGGTGGCGAAGCCGCCCCATTTCAGGCACTGAGTTTTCCCAGTTAGAACTGAGTGCCTGGGTTTGGGGCGGCTTCGCCACCCAGCGCGGGGCAAGCCCGCTCACTACAAATCAGGCACCGGATTCCCCGGAGACCATAAACACCAACCCACTCGCCACCGCCCGCTCATGGCACAACCCCAACACCACCCGGCGCTCGGCATTGTCCATGCGGCTCCAACGTGTGATCTCATCCACCGTACGCTGGCAGCCGGTGCATATGTCGTCATCGTCCAGCGCGCAAATGCTCACGCACGGCGAGGCGACGGGGCGTTCAATGGGGCTCATGCTTCCTGCTCAACCAGGTCACGCGCATAACGCTGCGAGTTGTGCACATAGTGCGCAGCGCTGGCTTCGAGCATGCGTTTTTGCGCGTCGGTCAGTTCACGCACCACCTTGCCCGGCGAGCCCATCACCAGCGAACCATCCGGGATTTCCTTGCCTTCGCCGATCAGCGAGTTGGCGCCGATGATGCAATGTTTGCCGATCTTCGCGCCGTTGAGGATCACAGCATTAATGCCGATCAGGCTGTAATCGTCGACAGTGCAACCATGCAACATGGCGTTATGACCAATGGTCACGCCAGTGCCCAGGGTCAGCGGGTAGCCCATGTCGGTGTGCATCACGCTACCGTCCTGCACGTTACTGTTCTTGCCGATCAGGATCAGTTCGTTGTCGCCACGCAACACCGCGTTGAACCAGACATTGGCGCCCTCCTCCAGCTTGACCTTGCCCACCAGTGTGGCATTCGGTGCCACCCAGCTCTGTGGATGAGTCTCGACACGGGCGTCGCCCAGGCGGTATTTCATGGTTTTCCCTCACGGCATTGCCATTCAAGCGATGGCTTAGGTATTGATGAAGCTCTTGGGCGGCTGATGCAGGCTGATCTGAGCGTCGTCATAGAGCAGATTGATCAGCTCGACGATCATGATTGCCGTCAGCCCCCAAATCTTGTATTCGCCGAACCGATAGCTGGGCACATACCAACTGCGGCCCTGGTAATCAATCCGATGGGTATGTTCGCGCGGATCCTGTCGGAAGAAGTCCAACGGCACGCTGAAAACGGCAGCAATCTCGGCATCGTTGGCCAGGTATTCGACGTAATCGGGGATAACGCCCACATACGGCGTGACGCGAATGCCATGCAGGGAGATCAACGGGCTCAGGGGGCCGATCACTTCGACCAGCCCAGGCGGCAGGCCAATTTCTTCTTCGGCCTCGCGCAGAGCGGTGAAGATCAGGTCCGGGTCTTCGGGGTCGCGGCGCCCGCCGGGGAAGGCCACTTCGCCACCATGGGTCGACAGGCCGCTGGCGCGCAGGGTCAGGATCAGCTCAGGTTCGTCACTGCGGGTAATCGGCACCAATACAGCGGCCTCGGGGAAACGTCCGTCCGTTTCCAGCGTATGCGGCGTGTGATTGCTTACCCGGCGAAGTAGCTCGTCCAGCATGAGTCATCTCGGTCTGTTGGCTACCTTGCATCATGCACCAAAGCGTGCGGGTGCCCAACCCCAAAACCCGCGCAGTGTCGCTAAACGACAACTTGCAGCGCCCTGCCCGTCACGCCAAGATAGACGCACTTTCCAGGAACCCCAGCATGAATTTCTGCAGCCAGTGCGGTAAACCGGTTACCCAACGCATCCCCGAAGGCGACGGCCGCCTGCGCTTTGTGTGTGATCACTGCTCGACCATCCACTACCAGAACCCCAATATCGTCGCCGGCACCGTACCGGTGTGGGGCGATAAAGTGCTGCTGTGCCGCCGCGCCATCGAGCCGCGCCTGGGTTACTGGACCCTGCCCGCAGGGTTTATGGAGAACGGCGAGACGGTGCAACAGGCCGCCGCCCGCGAAACCCTGGAAGAAGCCTGCGCCCGCGTGCACAACCTGAGCCTCTACACGCTGATCGATGTGCCGCACATCAACCAGGTGCATATCTTCTACCGCGCCGAGCTGGTGGACCTGGACTACGCCGCCGGCCCCGAAAGCCTTGAAGTGCAGTTGTTCGACGAAGCCGACATCCCTTGGTCCGAGCTGGCTTTCCGCACCGTGGGCCGTACCCTAGAATACTTTTTCGCTGACCGTCGGCAACAGTCGTTCCCGGTGCGCAGCGAGGCCGTGCCGCCAATGGGCAAGCCCACCCAATAACACTCTGGCAGATGGCCTTTAAAGGGATACCGTTTCAATGCGTTGGTTGCTTGCTCTTATCTGCCTGTCGTTCGTTACCCTGTCATCGGCCTCCACCGTGGAAACCCTGGGCGGTAAAACCGTCGAAAAAGTCCTGGTGCTCAAGTCCGCCCACCAGCTGCAGTTGATCAACGACGGCAAGCCCTTCAAGACCTACCGTATTTCCCTGGGCAAAAACCCCAAGGGCCACAAGTTGATCGAGGGCGACCGCCGCACGCCGGAGGGCCTGTACTGGATCGACTGGCGCAAGACCAGCGAGCGCTTCAACCTGGCCATGCACATCTCCTACCCGAATATCAGCGACGCCGCCCGCGCCCGCCGCGAAGGCGTGAAGCCGGGCAGCATGATCATGATCCACGGCACCCCCGACACCGAGGATTACCCGGAGCAGTGGTTCCACACCCTGGACTGGACCGACGGCTGCATCGGCATGCGCAATGTGGATATGCGTGAAGTCTGGACCCTGGTCAAAGACGGCACCCTGATCGAGATTCGGCCGTAATCTCGTACCGTTCGTAAAATAATCTGAAAATAATTCCTGCCCCTGGCAGCGCCTGCCGGTGAATACCAATTCACCGTGCGGGCTGCGCACTTCTGCGCGCGATAAAGACCTCTCTAATACCACTTGATACCAGGCACCAATAGAGTGCCCTAAAACCGGTGCTTGCACCGTTTTAGCAGCATTGACATGGTATTTAAGTGGTATTAATTTCCGACCCATACCGGGCGACAACACTCCAATAACCGCATCGGAAACCTCACAGATGAACCCCATCCTGACGCTGCGTCCCGACGACAAACAATCCACGCCGCTGTACCTGCAACTGGCGCGCAACCTCGAAGCGGCGATCCATGCCGGCCAGTGGAAATCCGAACAGGCACTGCCGTCGGAGCGCGCCCTCAGCGAGCAGTTGAGTATTTCGCGAGTGACTGCGCGTAAAGCGCTGGAAGTGCTGTTTGCCCAAGGCCTCATCCGCCGCAGCCAAGGCTCCGGCACGTTTATCACGCCGCGCCTGGAACAACCGTTGTCACGCCTGTCGGGCTTCAGCGAGATGCTGCGGCTGAAGGGCTTTGTCCCCACCTCCCAGTGGCTGGAGCGCGATATCACCCCGCCGACCCACGAAGAGCTGATCCGCCTGGGCCTGTCGCCCACCGACAAAGTGGCGCGCCTCAAACGCCTGCGCAAAGCCGATGACACGGTCATGGCGATTGAAATGACCGCCATGCCCGCTTCAGTGCTGCCCCACCCGCAAGCCATCGGCAATTCGCTGTACGAATACCTGGAAAGCATCGGTAAGCCTGTGGTGCGTGCCCTGCAGCACATCCAGGCCATTAATGCCTCGGATGAGTTCGCCAAGTTGGTAGGCATTGCTCCCGGCACCGCCATGCTGCTGATGACCCGGGTCGGCTACACCGCCGACAACACGCCGATTGAAATCACCGACACCTACTGCCGCAACGACTACTACGACTTCGTCGCAGAACTGCGCCGCCATGACTATTCCGCTGAACTGCGAATTTAGAGAACTGCCCATGTCCGAAGACAACATCCTCACGCCCAGCGGCTGGATTCGCGGCCGCCTGGTGCACGAGCACGGCAAGGTCGTCGCCATCGAAGGCACGCCGTGCGACCCGGCTGACAACGACTTGCCCTACTTGCTGCCCGGCTTTATCGACCTGCATGTGCACGGCGGTGGCGGCAAGGACATCATGGAAGGCGTTGAAGCCTTCGAGACCATCACCCGCACCCACGTGCGTTTCGGCACCACCTCGCTGCTGGCCACCACCATGACGGCACCGGTGGATGAAATCTCCCGCGTGCTCGGCCAGCTCGGCACCTTCTGCGAGCAACGTCCTACAGGCAGCGCCCGTGTGCTCGGCGTGCACTTGGAAGGTCCCTACATCAACCCAGGCAAACTCGGCGCCCAACCCAACTTCGCCCACACCGCGTTGATGTCCGAAGTGGAAGCCTACCTGCGCCTGGCACCGATCCGGGTGATCACCATCGCGCCGGAAATCGCCGGCCACGATGCGCTGATCCGCGCCCTCAGCGAACGCGGCGTGCGCATGCAGATCGGCCACACCCTGGGCAGCTATGAAGAAGGCGTCGCCGCCCTCGCCGCCGGTGCCACCAGCTTCACCCATTTGTACAACGCCATGAGCCCGCTGCATCACCGCGAGCCGGGCATCGTCGGCGCCGCGCTGGCGCACGCCCAGTACGCCGAATTGATCCCCGACCTGCTGCACGTCCACCCCGGCGCCATGCGTGTGGCACTGCGCGCGATCCCCTGCCTGTACTGCGTCACCGACTCCACCGCCGCCGCCGGCATGCCCGATGGCGAATACAAGCTGGGCAGCCACACCGTGACCAAATGCCTGGGCGGTGTGCGCCTGGCCGACGGCACCCTGGCCGGCAGCACGCTGACCATGGACCAGGCGCTGCGCAACCTGGTGAAGATCGGCCTGCCCATCAGCGAAGCCTCACAACGCCTGTCGCAATTTCCTGCGGACTACTTGGGCCTGGAAGAACGCGGCCGCCTGCAACCCGGCAGTTTTGCCGACTGCGTGCGCCTGGACCGCTCCCTGACACTCACCGACGTAATGGTCGAAGGAGAAACCATTGACTTCAAAAATGCTTGAAGAGGCCCTGGCCTCCTGCGACGCCGTCGCGGCGCAGCTGCAACGCCTGGACCCGTTGCTGGAGGAAGTCGCCGGCCGCCTGCGCCGCCAGCCGCCGCAAGTGGCGATGACCATCGCCCGTGGCAGCTCGGACCATGCCGCCAGCTACTTCGCGTACTTGGCCATGCAACATGTAGGCATTCCGGTGGCGTCATTGCCCATGTCCGTGGTGACCTTGTTGCAAGCGCCGATGAAAGTCAGCGGCCAGGTGGCATTTGGGTTCTCCCAATCGGGCCAGAGCCCGGACCTGGTCAACAGCCTGCGCCTGCTGCGTAAACGTGGCGCCTTGAGCGTTTCGCTGGTCAACGCCGAAGATTCGCCCTTGGAAGCCGCCTGCGAGTTTCATATACCGCTGTGCGCCGGGCCGGAACACAGCGTGGCCGCCACCAAAAGCTTTATCGCCACCCTCAGCGCCAGCGCGTTGTTGATCGGTCACTGGAACCAGGAAGCCGATTTGCTCGAAGCCTGCCGCGCCCTGCCCGACGAGCTGCGTACAGCCGCCAAGCAGGATTGGACCACTGCCATCGACGCCCTGCGCGATTGCCAGCAATTGATGGTCATCGGCCGAGGCGCCGGCTTTGCCATCGCCCAGGAAGCCGCGCTCAAGCTCAAGGAAACCTCGGCGATCCAGGCCGAAGCGTTCAGCAGCGCCGAAGTGCGCCACGGGCCGATGGCGTTGATTGGCGATAACTATCCGCTGTTGGTATTCGCCCCACGCGGCGCCGAGCAAGCCGGCCTGCTGAGCCTCGCCGCCGACATGCGCCAACGCGGCGCCCGCGTGTTGCTGGCCGCGCCGGACGATATCGCCGAACGCGACCTGACTTTGAGCCGCGCCGAACACCCGAGCCTGGACCCAATCCTGGCGATCCAGAGTTTCTACGTGATGGCCGCAGGCCTGGCGGTCGCCCGGGGCATGGACCCGGACCAACCGCGCCACCTGAGCAAAGTCACTCGCACTCACTGAGTCGAGTGCCGTGTTTTCCTGATGAGTACCGTGCCCATGTCCAACAACAATAATGATCTGACCCTCTGCGCGCCCCTCAGCGGGCCGGTACTGACCCTGGGCAATGTTCCCGACGACGTGTTCGCCAGTGGCGCCATGGGCGACGGCATTGCCATCGACCCGCTGAATGATTGCCTGCACGCGCCGTTTGACGGGGAAATCATCCACGTCGCGCGCACCGGGCACGCCCTGACGATCCGCGCCAAGAACGGTGCCGAGGTGTTGATGCATGTGGGCATCGATACGGTGGAACTGAATGGCGAGGGGTTTGCCTTGCTGGTGAAGAACGGCGCGCGGGTGAGCCAGGGCCAAGCCCTGGTTCAGTTTGACCTGGACCGGATTGCGCGCCAGTGCAAGAGCCTGGTCAGCCTGATCATCCTGACCAATGGCGAGCGCTTTGAATTGCGTGCGCTTGCCGGGCGAACGGTCAAGGTTGGCGAGCCGTTGTTGCAGATCGCGGCGCGTTCGGTGGCGTCGGCTGAAGCGCCTGTGGATAACTCGGCAGGTGAAGCCAGCGCCAGCGTACGCATTACCCATCGGGGCGGATTGCATGCGCGTCCGGCGGCATTAGTGCGCAAGGCCGCGCAGGGTTTCAGCAGCCAGGCGCAACTGCATTTTGGCGACAAGTCGGCGTCGTGCGACAGCCTGATTGGCTTGATGGGCCTGGGCATTGGTGAAGGTGATGAGGTCCGTGTGAGCTGTCGTGGCAAGGACGCTGAGGCGGCGCTGCAGGCGTTGGTCGCGGCCTTGTCCGCCGTCATTAAAGAAGAACACCACGCCCCCGCCGCAGCCGCCGCGCCGCGCCGGGCGAATACCGAAGTCGGTGTATTGCAAGGCGTGTGTGCTGCGCCGGGCCTGGTGTGCGGGCCGCTGTTCCGCCTGACCGGCATCGAACTGCCTGCCGACACCGGCAACCACTCTGCCGGTGAGCAACTGCAGCGTCTGGACGCGGCCCTGGAGCAAGTGCGCAGCGAAATCCGCAGCACCCTCGACCACGCCCGCCAGCGCAAGAACGCCGAGGAAGAGGACATCTTCGCCGCCCACCTCGCGCTGCTGGAAGACCCTAATTTGCTCGAAGCTGCGACCGGCTCGATTGAACAAGGCAACGCGGCTACCCACGCCTGGCGCGATGCAATCCAGGCGCAATGCGCAGTGCTGCTGGCCCTGGGCAAACCGCTGTTTGCCGAGCGCGCCAATGACCTGCGTGACCTGCAACAACGGGTGCTGCGCGCATTGCTGGGTGAAGCCTGGCACTTCGAATTGCCGGCCGGGGCGATTGTCAGCGCCCATGAACTGACGCCGTCTGACCTGCTGCAACTGAGTGCGCAACACGCCGTCGGCCTCTGCATGGCCGAAGGCGGCGCCACTTCTCACGTAGCCATTTTGGCTCGGGGTAAAGGCCTGCCTTGCGTAGTGGCGTTGGGCGCCGACGTACTCGACGTGCCCCAGGGCCAACGCGTGGTGCTGGACGCCGCCAACGGTCGCCTGGAACTGGCCCCCAGCGATGCGCGCCACGCTGAAGTGCACCAGATTCGCGACGCGCAAAAGTTGCGGCGCCAGCAGCAACAGGCGCAAGCCCAACAACCCGCTCACACCACCGACGGTGTGAGCATCGAGATCGCCGCGAATGTCGCCTCCAGCGCCGAAGCCCAGGTGGCGTTCGAAAACGGTGCCGATGGCGTCGGCCTGCTGCGCACCGAATTTCTCTTCGTCGACCGCCGCACCGCGCCCGATGAACAGGAACAACGCCACGCCTACCAAGCCGTGCTGGATGCCATGGGTGACAAGTCAGTGATCATCCGCACCATTGACGTGGGTGGCGACAAGCAACTCGACTACCTGCCGCTGCCCGTCGAAGCCAACCCGGTGCTGGGCCTGCGTGGCATTCGCCTGGCCCAGGTGCGCCCTGACGTGCTCGACCAGCAACTGCGTGCCCTGCTGCAAGTCAGTCCGCTGGCGCGCTGCCGGATCCTGCTGCCGATGGTCAGCGAGGTCGATGAACTGCTGCACATCCGCCAACGCCTGGATGAGCTGTGCGTGGAGCTGGAACTGACCCAGCGCCCCGAATTGGGCGTGATGATCGAAGTGCCCGCCGCTGCACTGATGGCCGAGCAGCTTGCGCGGTATGCAGACTTCCTGTCCATCGGCACCAATGACCTGTCCCAGTACACCCTCGCGATGGACCGCGACCACGCCGGCCTCGCCGCCCGCGTCGATGCGTTGCACCCGGCGCTGCTGCGGCTGATCGCCCAAACCTGCGCGGGCGCTGCGAAACACGGGCGTTGGGTCGGCGTGTGTGGCGCCCTGGCATCCGACCCGCTGGCCACACCGGTGCTGGTCGGCCTGGGGGTCAGCGAGCTGTCCGTCAGCCCGCTGCAGATCGGCGAAATCAAGGACCGCGTCCGCCACCTGGATGCGGCGCAATGCCGGCAACTGAGCCAGGGCCTGCTCGACCTGAGCAGCGCCAAGGCCGTTCGCCAAGCCTGTCAACACCACTGGCCGCTGAGCTGACAACGACAAGAAAAAAGGAGACACGCCATGTACCAACATTTTATTGAAGGCCTGCAACGCCTCGGCCGCGCGCTGATGCTGCCGATTGCGATCCTGCCAATCGCCGGCCTCTTGCTGCGCCTGGGCGACACCGACTTGCTCAACATCGCGGTGATGCACGACGCCGGGCAGGCGATCTTCGCCAACCTGGCGCTGATCTTCGCCATCGGCATTGCCGTGGGTTTCGCCCGCGACAACAACGGCACGGCGGGGCTGGCCGGGGCGATTGGTTACCTGGTGATGGTCTCCACGCTCAAGGTGATGGATACCACCATCAACATGGGCATGCTCGCGGGGATCGCCAGCGGCCTGATGGCGGGCGGGCTGTATAACCGCTTCAAGGACATCAAACTGCCGGAGTACCTGGCGTTCTTCGGTGGGCGGCGTTTTGTGCCGATTGTCACCGGGTTTTCGGCGGTCGGCTTGGGCGTTATTTTTGGTTTGATCTGGCCGCCGATCCAGCATGGCATCAACAGCTTCGGGGTCTTGCTGATGGAAAGCGGCAGCCTGGGGGCGTTTGTGTTTGGCGTGTTCAACCGCCTGCTGATCGTTACCGGCCTGCACCATATCCTCAACAACATGGCGTGGTTTGTGTTTGGCACCTTTACCGACCCGGTGACCGGGGCGGTCGTGACCGGTGACCTGACCCGCTACTTTGCAGGCGACCCCAAAGGCGGCCAGTTCATGACCGGCATGTTCCCAGTGATGCTGTTTGGCCTGCCGGCTGCGTGTTTGGCGATGTACCGCAATGCATTGCCGGAACGACGCAAGGTGATGGGTGGGATTTTCCTGTCGATGGCGCTGACCTCGTTCTTGACCGGGGTGACTGAGCCGATTGAATTTGCGTTTATGTTTCTTGCGCCGTTTTTGTACCTGATTCACGCCGTGCTGACGGGCCTGTCGATGGCTGTCACCAATATGCTGAATATCCACCTGGGCTTTACCTTCTCCGGTGGGTTTATCGACATGGTGCTGGGTTGGGGCAAGTCCACCAATGGCTGGCTGGTGTTCCCGGTTGGGTTGGCCTACGCGGTGATCTACTACAGCGTGTTCAACTACTGCATTCGTCGCTTCAACCTGAAAACGCCGGGCCGGGAAGATATCCAGGTGGTGCAGGCTGAGGTGATGACGGATAACCAGCGGGCCACGGCATACATCCAAGCCCTGGGCGGCGCGGAGAACCTGCTGAGCGTTGGCGCCTGCACCACACGCCTGCGGTTGGACATGGTGGATCGCAACAAGGCGGTGGATGCGGAGCTGAAAGCACTGGGTGCCATGGCTGTGGTTCGACCGGGGAACGGCGGGAGTTTGCAGGTGGTGGTTGGGCCGATGGCCGACAGCATTGCTGATGAGATTCGCTTGGCCATGCCGTCGTTTGTTGCCAGCACACCTATGACGGTTGCGCTTGTGGATAAGCCGCTGGCAGTGAATGTGCAGGAAGCCGAGAAATGGCTGAGCGCCTTGGGTGGCCGTGGGAATGTGCGGCAGCTGGAAGCCGTGGCGATGACCCGGTTGCGGGTGGAGTTGGGGGATGATTCGGGGTTGTCTGAAGCTGATCTCACTGCACTGGGTTGCCAAGGTGTCAGCCAGCTGGAAAGCGGTGTTTGGCACCTGTTGATTGGTGATAAGGCCTCCGGGTTGAGTGAGGCGCTGGAGCGGTTGGTGACCCGCCCAATCAACGCCTGATCACCCTGTGGCGAGGGAGCTTGCTCCCGCTGGGCTGCGTAGCAGCCCCTTGTTCAGAACACCCCTTTTTTCAGACAGAACGCTGTGGCAGGTTTTGGGGGCGCTTCGCACCCCAACGGGAGCAAGCTCCCTCGCCACAGGGTGTGGTGTATTCAGTGACTGATCGGCACTTCCTGTAGGTCCAACACCCGATCGACCATCAACTGGATACCTTCCACCATTCGATGAATCCCCAGCACCGCATCACGCTGGGGGCCGTCGACGTCAAACGCCAGATTGCCCGCCAGTGCCTGGACTGATGCCAGGTCTTGGGAAGCATTGGCGAGCAGGGTTTCGCTGTTCAAGTTGGGTAGTACAGTGAAGAGTTGGTCGGCGGGCTGAGAATCAGATGGAGGATTTGGACTGTTTTTGATCATGGTAAAACTCCTAACAAAAAGTGGGAGCTACCGACATCACTTGCAGATGATGGGTGGCAGCTGTGTACGGGTCTGCAAGACCGAGTTGTTAGGAACCTCGGCAGACCCGAGGGTCTCCCGCACACAGCCACCATGAATCAATAACCGCTTTATGAAAGCGGCATGATTATAGGTGCGCTGTTCAGCACTAACAAATTATCGGCGGGCTTGCAGTCCCGGTCACTGAATTGGCAGCGACGGGAAAAGGTTAGTGAGGTGAGTTCCGAGGGACAACCTGAAAGGCTTGTAGGAAATCTCTGAGGCGCCTGTACCGACGCCATCGCAGGCAACGAAAACCCGGCCAAAGCCGGGCGCTTTAATCTCGGTTACTCAATCCGAGCAAACCGCTCAATAACAGGCTGTTCTCTATGCTCTGCCTGCCACAGGTCATAACTGCTCTGCATTGAGAGCCACATCTGGGCCTTGCTGATGCCCGCGCGCTCAAGCCGCACAGCTAGATCAGGGCTAACAGGCGCATGCCCATGAAGAATTCTTGAAAAGGTTTCCCTAGCGAAACCCAGGCGGCGAGCAACTTCAGTGATCGTCATTCCCAGCCCGGGAATGACATCCTCAAGCAGTATTTCCCCTGGGTGAGGAGGATTGTGCATACCCATAAACAGACCCCTTCTCAGTGGTAATCCAGATAGTCGACCAGCTCGACTTGATCGTCATACATGCGAAAAATGATGCGCCAGTTACCACTGATGCTCACTGACCAGTAGTCGACAAGATCCCCCTTCAAGCGATGGAAGCGCCAACCTGGCAGTTCCAGATCGCTCCAATGAATCGCGCTATCTAAAATCAGCAAGACACGGCGCAAGCGATTCACGTGGTTGGCATTGATCCCTTTCGTTGAGCCCGTTTCATAAAAGATGCGAAGGCCTTTATGTTTCCAACTAACGATCATGGCGCGATTGTGATGTGATACATCACGCCATGCAATAGCCGCATATCAGTTCTGGTCGTCAGACTCATAACATTCCACCACTGAGAAAATGCAAAGCAGGGAGGCTAGGGAGATGGGTTCCGAGGGACAACCTGAAACGCTTGTGGGAAAGATCTGACGCGCCTGTCCCAACGCCTTCGCGAGCAAGCCCGCGATTGGCCCTTACAGCCAACAAAAAACCCGCTGACCAAACTGGCCCAGCGGGTTTCTTGTTTCTACAGCCAACAGATCAAAAATCCGCCAGCTGCCACACCTCATACGCCGGTGTCTCATACGGATGGCTAAGCTTGAGTGCAGCCACGACAGCCACAATCAACTCATCCGCCACCACCAGCTCAACCTTCCATTCCTCAACCACTTCAACCTGGCCCACCTGCCCAATAAACGGCTGGCTGCCGTCCAACGCGCGGAATTGGCCCTGGCCCAGCACTTGCCAGGCGCAGCTGTCGTAGTTGCCGATGCGCCCGCCGCCAGCTGCGAAGACGGCGGTTTTCACCGTCTCCACGTGGCTGTCGGGCACGAAGAAGCTGAGCTTGTACACGGCCTTAGTTCACCCACACGCGGGCGTTGCGGAACATGCGCATCCAGGCGCCGTCCTCGTCCCACTCTTCCGGGCGCCATGAGTTCTGCACGGCGCGGAATACACGCTCCGGGTGCGGCATCATGATGGTCACGCGACCGTCGCGGCTGGTGAGGCCGGTGATCCCGCGCGGCGAGCCGTTCGGGTTGGCCGGGTAGGTCTCGGTGACCTTGCCGTGGTTGTCGACGAAACGCAGGGCAACGGTGCCGGACAGGTCAGCCTCAAGCAGGGCCTCTTCGCTGGCGAACTCGGCATGGCCTTCACCGTGGGCGATGGCGATTGGCATGCGCGAACCGGCCATGCCTTGCAGGAAGATCGAGTTGGACTCCTGCACCTGCACCATGGCAACACGGGCTTCGAACTGCTCGGAACGGTTGCGCACAAAGTGCGGCCAGAACTCGCTACCTGGGATCAGTTCGCTGAGGTTGGACATCATCTGGCAACCGTTGCACACACCCAGGGTGAAGCTGTCGTTGCGTTCGAAGAAACCCTGGAACGCATCACGGGCACGGCTGTTGAACAGGGCCGATTTGGCCCAGCCTTCACCGGCACCCAGCACGTCGCCGTAGGAGAAACCGCCGCAGGCGACGAGGCCTTTGAACTCATTGAGGTCAACGCGACCGGCGAGGATATCGCTCATGTGCACGTCGATCGCATTGAAGCCGGCGCGGTCGAACGCGGCCGCCATTTCCACCTGGCCATTGACGCCCTGCTCACGCAGTACGGCAACTTGTGGGCGAATGCCTTTCTTGATGTAAGGCGCGGCGATGTCCTGGTTGACGTCGAAGCTGAGCTTGGTGCTCAGGCCCGGGTTGTCTTCTTCCAGGATCACGTCGAACTCCTGCTCGGCGCAGTCGGCGTTGTCGCGCAGGCGTTGGATCTGGTAGCTGGTCTCGGCCCACTGGCGTTGCAGCAAGCGGCGCTGGCCGGCAAACACGGTGTCGCCGTTGAACGAGATGTTGATCTCGCCGTTGTTGATCGGCTGGCCGATCACCGCGACGCAGTCGTCCAGGCCAGCGGCGCTGAATTGTGCAAGCACGTCCGGGGTAGCGTCCTGGCGAACCTGGATCACTGCGCCCAACTCTTCGTTGAACAGGATGCCGTTGATTTCGGAGGCATCCTCGGCAACGCTGTCGAGCACGATGTTCAGGCCGCAGTGACCGGCGAAGGCCATCTCGACGACGCTGGTCAGCAAGCCGCCATCGGAACGGTCGTGGTAGGCCAGCAAGTGACCGTCGGCGTTGAGGCCCTGGATCACGGCGAAGAAGGCTTTGAGGTCTTCGGCGTCATCGACGTCCGGCGCGTGTTTGCCGAGCTTGCCATGGGTCTGTGCCAGGATCGAGGCGCCCATGCGGTTCTGGCCACGGCCCAGGTCGATCAGGATCAGGTCGGTGGTGCCCTTGTCCATGCGCAATTGCGGGGTCAGGGTCTGGCGGATGTCGGTGACCGGTGCGAAACCGGTGACGATCAGCGACAGCGGCGAAGTGACGCTCTTGTCGGTGCCGTCTTCGTTCCAACGGGTGGCCATGGACATGGAGTCCTTGCCCACCGGAATGGTGATACCCAGCTCAGGGCACAATTCCATGCCGACCGCTTTGACGGTGTCATACAGGCGTGCATCTTCGCCTGGGTGACCGGCTGCCGACATCCAGTTGGCCGACAGTTTGATGTCGGACAATTTACCAATGCGCGACGCGGCGATGTTGGTGAGGGTTTCACCAATGGCCATCCGGCCCGACGCCGGAGCGTCCAGCAGGGCCAGCGGCGTGCGCTCGCCCATGGCCATGGCTTCACCGGTGTAGACGTCGAAGCTGGTGGCGGTGACGGCAACGTCAGCCACGGGAACCTGCCACGGGCCGACCATTTGGTCACGGGCCACCAGGCCGGTGATGGTGCGGTCGCCGATGGTGATCAGGAAGCTTTTGCTCGCCACGGCCGGGTGGTGCAGCACACGTTCGATGCTGTCGGCCAATTCCAGCGTGCTTGGGTCGAAGTCATCGCCCAGTTCGGCTTCACGTACCGCCGAACGGTGCATGCGTGGGGCTTTGCCCAGCAGCACTTCGAGCGGCATGTCCACCGGGCTGTTGCCGAAGTGGCTGTCGGTAACGGTCAACTGCGGCTCGGCAGTGGCTTCGCCGACCACGGCAAACGGGCAGCGCTCGCGTTCGCAGATGGCCTGGAAGCGCGCGAAGTCTTCAGGGCCGACGGCCAGTACGTAGCGTTCCTGGGATTCGTTGCTCCAGATTTCGTGCGGGGCCATGCCCGGCTCGTCGTTTGGAATGTTGCGCAGTTCGAAACGGCCACCACGGTCGCCATCGTTGACCAGTTCCGGGAAGGCGTTGGACAAACCACCGGCGCCGACGTCATGGATGAAGCTGATCGGGTTCTTGTCACCCAACTGCCAGCAGCGGTCGATGACTTCCTGGCAGCGACGCTCCATCTCAGGGTTTTCGCGCTGTACGGACGCGAAGTCCAGGTCTGCCGAGCTGGTGCCGGTGGCCATGGAGGAAGCTGCGCCGCCGCCCAGGCCAATCAACATCGCCGGGCCACCGAGTACGATCAGCTTGGAGCCGACCAAGATCTCGCCTTTCTTGACGTGTTCTTCGCGGATGTTGCCCATGCCGCCGGCCAACATGATTGGCTTGTGGTAACCGCGCACTTCATCGCCACGCGGGGTGGTGATGGACTGTTCGAAGGTACGGAAGTAACCGGTCAGCGCCGGACGCCCGAACTCGTTGTTGAACGCGGCGCCGCCCAGTGGGCCTTCGATCATGATGTCCAGCGCGGTCACAATGCGCTCAGGCTTGCCGTACGGCACTTCCCACGGCTGTTCGAAGCCTGGGATCTGCAGGTTGGACACGGTGAAACCGGTGAGGCCCGCCTTGGGCTTGGCGCCACGGCCGGTTGCACCTTCGTCACGGATTTCGCCGCCGGAACCGGTGGCTGCGCCTGGGAATGGGGCAATCGCGGTCGGGTGGTTGTGGGTTTCAACCTTCATCAGGATGTGCACCGGCTCCTGCACCGCGCCGTACTGGCGGGTTTCAGGGTCCGGGAAGAAACGGCCGGCGACGGAGCCGACGATCACCGAAGCGTTGTCCTTATAAGCAGACAGAACGCCTTCGCTGTGCATCACGTAGGTGTTCTTGATCATGCCGAACAGGCTTTTTTCCTGGCTTTCGCCGTCGATGTCCCAACTGGCGTTGAAGATCTTGTGACGGCAGTGCTCGGAGTTGGCCTGGGCAAACATCATCAGTTCGATGTCGTGCGGGTTGCGCTTCAAGCCGTTAAAGGCGTTGACCAGGTAGTCGATCTCGTCTTCGGCCAAGGCCAGGCCCAGCTCGGTGTTGGCCTTCTCGAGGGCGGCGCGGCCACCGCCGAGCACGTCAATCGCGGTCAGCGGCTTGGGCTCGGCGTGGCTGAACAGGCCGGCAGCCTGTTCCAACTGGCTGACGATGATCTGGGTCATGCGGTCGTGCAGGCTGCTGGCGATCAGCTCGGCTTCGGCATCGCTGAACTGGCCGGCGACGTAGAAAGCGATACCACGCTCCAGGCGCTGGATTTTGTTCAGGCCGCAGTTGCGGGCGATATCGCTGGCCTTGCTCGACCAGGGCGAGATGGTGCCGAACCGCGGCAATACCAGGAACAAGCGGCCGTTAGGCTCTTGAACCGGAACGCTTGGGCCGTACTTCAGAAGGCGCGCCAGCACTTGCTGTTCGTCGGCGGTCAACACGCCGGTAACGTCGGCGAAGTGAGCAAATTCAGCATACAGGCCTGTAACCGCTGGAACCTTCTGGCTCAGTTGCTCAAGGAGTTTGCTGTGGCGAAAGGCAGAAAGGGCAGGAGCGCCGCGCAGGATCAACATCTTCGGGACAGCCTCGGGAAGGGGGTGTGCTTTGAGGCCGTGCATTCTAGCGTAAACCGTCGCCAACGGCACCCGAAACGCTACCGGTGGCTGGCGCCGAACGTCAGTTGGCCGGATTTCAGCCCTTTCGAGGGGTCATAGTGGGCATTCGGCGCAGTTATTTTAACCGTCACAATCCCCTGCCAAGCCACGTTTCTGCGGGCTACAGCACAGTTTTGCGGGCGCTAGCAGACAAGTCCCGCGCTGTCGAGATATGGCGCCGTGGGCCGTTTGCGTATACTGCGCAGATGTTCTCCCCAACTGCTTTGCGCCCGCGATGCGCCAAATGGCTCATCGCAACCGGACTCTTCCTGATGCTCAGCGCCTGTGTTGATAAGCCCAGCACGCTCGAGCGAATCAAGGAGGATGGCGTATTGCGGGTGGTTACCCGGAACAGCCCGGCGACTTATTTCCAGGACCGCAACGGTGAAACCGGTTTCGAATACGAACTGGTCAAGCGCTTTGCCGACGACCTGGGCGTGAAGCTGGAGATCGAGACCGCCGACAACCTCGACGATCTGTTCGGCCAGTTGGGCAAGCCCAACGGCCCGGTCCTCGCGGCGGCCGGCTTGGTCAGCAGTGAACAGCGCCAGGCGCAGGTACGTTTCTCCCACCCTTACCTTGAAGTCACCCCGCAGATCATCTATCGCAATGGCCAGTCCCGCCCGACCAATGCGGCGGACCTGGTGGGCAAGAAGATCATGGTGCTCAAGGGCAGCACCCACGCCGAGCAACTGGCAGCGCTTAAAAAGCAGAACCCTGCCATTGAATACGAAGAATCAGACGCCGTTGAGGTCGTCGACTTGCTGCGCATGGTGGACGAGGGCCAAATCGACCTGACCCTGGTGGACTCCAACGAAGTGGCGATGAACCAGGTGTACTTCCCCAACGTGCGCGTGGCGTTCGACCTCGGTAATGCCAGCAACCAGAGCTGGGCCGTCGCCGCCGGTGACGACAACAGCCTGCTCAACGAGATCAACAGTTACCTGGATAAAGTCGAGAAAAACGGCACGTTGCAGCGTCTGAAAGACCGCTACTACGGGCATGTCGACGTGCTCGGCTATGTGGGCGCCTACACCTTCGCCCAACATCTGCAGCAGCGTTTGCCCAAGTACGAAAAACACTTCCGCGCCTATGCCAAGGAAGAAAAGGTCGATTGGCGCCTGTTGGCAGCCATTGGCTATCAGGAATCGCTGTGGCAGCCGGCCGTCACGTCCAAGACCGGCGTGCGCGGCCTGATGATGCTGACCCAGAACACCGCCCAGGCGATGGGCGTGTCCAACCGCCTGGACCCCAAGCAAAGCATCATGGGCGGTGCCAAGTACCTCGCCAAGATCAAGGATGAACTGGACGACAGCATCGCCGAGCCGGATCGCACCTGGTTCGCCCTCGCCGCCTACAACGTCGGCACCGGCCACTTGGAAGATGCCCGCACCTTGGCCAAGCGCGAAGGCCTGAACCCGAACAAGTGGCTGGACGTGAAGAAGATGCTGCCGCGCCTGTCGCAGAAGCAGTGGTACAGCAAGACCCGCTATGGGTATGCGCGCGGTGGGGAGCCGGTGCATTTTGTGGCGAACATCCGGCGTTACTACGACATCCTCACCTGGGTGACCCAGCCGCAGTTGGAAGGCAACCAGGTGGTCGAAGGCAACTTGCATGTGCCGGGCGTGGACAAGACCAAGCCGCCGGAAGATAACCCGCAGTTGTAAGAACACAGCAAACCTCATGTGGGAGGGGGTTTGCCCCCTCCCACATTTGGATCTCCACCTGGCTTAGAGGCCGGTGAGCAGATGCACTACGCCGCCCGCCAACACCATCACCCCAGACACACCTGCCGCCCTTAACGCCACCTCGTCCACCCGCCCCGCGTCCTGCAACTGCACCCGCACCCGCGTCAGCGCCACACGCTGCTGCGACTTGAGATTATCCGCGCCACCCAATGCGCTCAGCATGTCGGCCGACAACAGACTTTGCTTCGGCGCAGTGACGGTCTCTGCAATCAAATCCGGCGTCAGCGCCTTCCAGAACGCCCGCTGTAATTTCTCGAACATGCTCAGTGCTCCACGACAGGTGAGGTTTCAACGGTAGCCGCGTGATATTGGCGCAGGGCCTCACGCACTTGGGAGGCTTCTTCCAGGCCCAACACCTGGCGGGCGATGATCTGGCAGTCAGCCAGGTCCAGCTCGCGCACGGTGGCCTTGATGGTGGGGATCAACGGCACACTGACCGACAACTCGTCCACACCCAGCCCGATCAGCACCGGCACCGCCAGCGCTTCGGACGCCAACGCGCCGCACACGCCCACCCATTTGCCATGGGCGTGGGCGGCCTTGACCGTGGTGGCGATCAGGCGCAGCACCGCCGGGTGGAAGCTGTCGGCCTGGCTGGCCAATCGCGGGTGGTCGCGGTCCATGGCCAGCGTGTATTGGGTCAGGTCATTGGTGCCGATGGAGAAGAAGTCCACATGGGGGGCGAACACATCCGCCATCAGCGCCGCCGATGGCACTTCAATCATGATGCCCAGCTTCGGCAACTCGGTGAGCTTCAGCGCCAGCGCTTCCTCTTCAAGGATCTTGCGCGCCTGGTGCAGCTCCGACAGCAGGCTGACCATTGGCAACATGATGTGCAGCCGCGCAAACCCGGCACTGGCGAGGATCGCGCGGAACTGTTCGCGCAGCAGCTCAGGACGTTCCAGGCACAGGCGAATGCCGCGCAGGCCAAGAAAGGGATTGGTCTCAGCGTCCATGGGCACATAGGCCAACGGCTTGTCGCCGCCAACATCCAGGGTGCGCACTACCAGGTTGCGCTCGGAGCCCAGGGCGCGGGCGATCGCGGTGTAGGTGCCGGCTTGCTCCTCGGGGCTCGGCGCGCGGTGGCGATCCAGGTAGAGGAACTCCGAACGCAACAGGCCGACACCTTCGCCGCCGAGGGTCAGGGCGTGCTCCACTTCTTGCAAGGAGGCCACGTTGGCGGTGACTTCGACGTGATGGCCGTCGCGGGTGGTGGCCGGTAACGACGCTTGCGCCACGTCGCGCTGATGGCGCAGCACCTGCTGTTTGCGCGCGGCCTCCAGGTGTGCGATCTCGGCCAGGTTCGGCTCCAGGTGCAGCTCGCCTTTGTCGGCGTCGAGCAGCACCTGTTTGCCATTGGCCAACCCCAGCACGTCGGCCGAAACACCGCAAATGGCCGGCAGGCCAAGGGCACGGGCGAGGATCGCGACATGGCTGGTCGCGCCGCCGCCGACGGTGACGAACCCCAGCACTTTGCGGGTATCCAGGCTGGCAGTCTGCGAAGGCGTCAGTTGCTCGGCGATCAGGATTGCACGTTCCGGCAAGTCCCAGGCGCTGTCCTGAATCCCCAGGATCAGCTTCAGTACACGCTGGCCGACGTCCGCCAAGTCTGCCGCACGTTCGGCCAACAGGGCATTGCCTGAACCCTGGAACAGCTTGGCTGTGGCGAGCGTGGCACGGTTCCAGGCAAAGGCGGCGCTCTTGCCGTCAGCCAGCAGACTGTGGGCTTGTTCGAGCAAGGTCGGGTCCTCGAGCAATTCCTGATGAGCGCGGAAAATCTCCGCCTGGGCACTGCCGCAAGCCTTGTCTTGCAACGTTCGCAGGGCCTCGGTGGCAGCCAGCAAGCCACGCGACAGGGCGGCACGCTCCGTCGCTTCATCCGTACCGTGTTCAGGAATGGCCAGTTCGGGCTCGATCACCTGAACCACCTGGCCAAATGCCGAACCCGGTGAGGCGCACACGCCTTTAAGCAACGTCGCCGACAATACCGTCGCGGCCGGTTCGGCAACGGTCGCCACCGCCTCGCCACAGCCTTGCGCCAACAAGGCCACCAGTGCCTTGATCGCCGCCTCGGCATCCTCGCCCGCCGCGCTCACTTGCAGGGTGTCGCCCTTCACCGTTTGCAACGCCATGATCGCCACCAACGACTTGGCGTTGGCGCTCTGGGTTTGCTTGTGCAGGTAGATGCTGGCCTTGAAACCCTTCGCCGCCTGGGCGAATACCGCCGCTGGGCGAGCGTGCAGGCCGTTGGCGTTGGGTAAGGTCAGCGGCTTGGAAAACAGTGCCTCGCCCTCCTCCTCGTCCATCACGTCAATGGCTTCACTTGGGGATAACTGCAACAGTGGCTGGCCGGACGCCACAAGACCGCTTGCCAATACGCTAAACGGCTCGCCGCTGACCACCAGCATCAAGGTCAGCAAACTGCGTGCGTTGAGTGCCACGTAGTCGGCATCGAATTCGATCAGCGCCTGCCCGGCCTCCACCCGCTGGCCTTCCTGCACCCGCCGGGTGAAGCCCTGGCCTGCCAGGTTGACGGTGTCCAGACCGATATGCAGCAGCACTTGGACGCCGTTGTCGTCGGTGATGCTGACGGCATGCCCGCTGTCCTGGATATTGCTGATCACCCCAGCCAACGGGGCACACAAGGTCTGCGAGGTCGGGTCGATGCACAGGCCGTCGCCGATCACGCGACTGGAGAATACCGGGTCGGGGACCTTGTCCAGTGCCAGCAGCACACCGGATAGGGGCGCCAGCAGTTCCAGGGGTTTAGATGGGGTCATGACTTCACCTGCTGTTTTGTTCTGTAAAAATCATTGGGTGATGCAACCCCAAGATGACGACGATCCAATGTGGGAGCTGGCTTGCCTGCGATAGCATCGCCTCGGTTTTACTGAAAGACCGAGTCGCCCGCATCGCAGGCAAGCCAGCTCCCACACAAAGCGCATTCACATGAGTTCGCGCTATTTCCACCAGTATTCGACTTGCACACCCACGTTCGACCCATGCCGCGCCGTGCCATAGGAACCGGTATCAGATAACGCCGACCCCGCCGCCAATTCATTCGCCGCGCGCTTGGCCGCCTCGTTCCAGGTTGCATAGGTGTAGTACAAGCGCACCTCCGGCCGCGCCCAGAATTCCGGGCCTTTGGGGGACCAGGTCGGGGCGAAGGTGAACTTGCTCAGTTTGCGTGTGCCGCCGGTGGCGTCGACCTGATCATGCCCAAGCTCGGTGACCAGTTTGAACTCCTCGCTGATCGCATACGCCGGGCGCACACCGATGGACATCCAGGTCTGGTCCTGGCTGCCGGGACGAATATCCTTCTGGTACACCGCCTCGACCTGTCCACCAAAACGCGGGGTCACCTGCCAGTCGAAAAACTCCACGGCGCGGTAACTTTTGCTGCTGTTGTCCAGGAAGGTATTGCCGGTGTAGCCCAGGCCGGTGCCGGGGCCTTCGCCGTACTGCAAGGCGAACTTGTTCTTGCCACCCAGGAAAGGTTTTTGCACATGCTGCGCAGTGATCGCCCAGCCGCTGTTGGTGTCACGCCCGCCGGCTTTTTCGATGTAGCTCAGGCCCAGTTCCAGCTCACCGCCGGGGTTGGTCTTGAAGCCCGCGACGTTGAAGTCGTGACGGGTGGCGTATGCCTTCTGGTACAGGTTGTCCTTGCGCGAAATGGCGTAGCTGTATTTGAGGTCGCCGATCAGCACGTCCTCAATCCCGCCGCCCGTGGCGCTTTGGTTCCAGTAGTAGAAGTCGGAGATATGGATGTCGTTACGTTTGTAGTAACGCCGACCGGCCCACAGCGAGCCACCATTGAGGCTGGGCAGGTTGGACCACTGTGCATACATTTGCGGCATGCGCGCGGTGCCGTTGTTTTCGCCCTGGAATTTCAGCTCACGATCGTACTTGTTGTAGAGCGACGCCATTGCATCGACGCTGAGCACCGAGCCGTCATCAAGGGTGAGCAGGTCCTGGCGCAGTTCCAGCTCGGCGTATTGCTCGCATTCGTTACCCAGACGGTACTTGGTTTGCGCCCCCGGCAGTTGGAAACATTGCTGTGGACCGCTGCCCGTTGAAGTGCCTGCGCCGCTGCGCAAGTAACCGGCGAACTCCAGCGCCTGAGCGCCAAACGGCAGGCTCAGACAAGACGCAACGAGGCCCAGCTTTATTGTTGTTTTCATGCAGCACTCCGATATTTTTATTATGTTTTTTTCAACGCGCCCCGTGCTCCCACACGGGGTTACAACGGGCCTCAGTCCTTGAGGTGCAACACAAACGATTCGTACGGGCGCAGCGCTACCGTGCCCGTACGCACCGGGCAGTCCGGGTAGTTGCTGATCAGCAGGCGTTGTTCGCTGGCCGGGTTGATGACGCCGTCCGGCAGTTGGATTTCGCAGGGCGTGCCGTAGAAGTTGTTCAGCACCAGCAGCCGCTCGCCATGGCCTTCGCGCAGGTAAGCCCAGACCTGCAGATGGTCTTGCAGCAATTGGCGATAAACACCGGCCTGGATCAGCGGCTCGTGACGGCGCAAGGCGATCAGCGCACGGTAGTGATGCAGCACTGAATCCAGGTCATCCAGCTGGCGCTCGACGTTGATCTGCGCCGCATTGGCCGGGATGCCGATCCACGGCTCGCCGCTGCTGAAACCGGCGTTCGCCTGGGCATTCCACTGCATCGGCGTGCGGCCGTTGTCGCGGGACTTCTGCATGATCGCGGCCATGCTCGACGCCTCGGACTCGCCCGCATCGCGCTTGAGCCGGAAGATGTTGAGGGTCTCCACATCGCGGTACTGCTCGATCCTGTCGAAGCCCGGATTGGTCATGCCCAGCTCTTCGCCCTGGTACACAAATGGCGTGCCTTGAAGGAAGTGCAGCGCGGTCGCCAGCATCTTGGCCGAGACCACACGGTGCTCACCGTCATGGCCGAACCGCGAGACCACCCGTGGCTGGTCGTGGTTACACCAGAACAGCGCGTTCCAGCCGCCACCGGCCTGCATGCCCAGTTGCCAATCCGAGAGGATCTGCTTGAGCTGCAGGAAGTCGAAGTCGGCCTTCACCCACTTCTGAAGGTTCGGGTAATCGACTTTCAGGTGATGAAAGTTGAAGGTCATCGACAGCTCTTTCGACTCTGGCCGTGAGTAGCGGATGCAGTGTTCGAGGCTGGTGGACGACATCTCGCCGACGTTGATCAGGTCGTGCCCTTCGAAGACTTCGCGGTGCATTTCCTGCAGGTAGTCGTGCACGTTCGGGCCGTCGGTGTAGAAGCGACGGCCGTCGCTGCTGTCTTCGGGGAAATCGGCGGGCTTGGAGATCAGGTTGATCACGTCCAGACGGAAACCGCCCACGCCTTTGTCGCGCCAGAAGCGCATCAGCTTGAACACCTCGGCGCGCACCTTGGGGTTGTCCCAATTCAGGTCGGCCTGGGTGTGGTCAAACAAGTGCAGGAAGTACTGCCCGGTTTGCGCCTCGTATTCCCAGGCCGAGCCACCGAACTTGGATTCCCAGTTGTTCGGCTGGTCGCGCCAGATGTAGAAGTCGCGGTACGGGTTGTCGAGGCTGCTGCGCGCCTGCTGGAACCACTCGTGTTCGATGGACGTGTGGTTGACCACGATATCGAGCATCAGCTTGATGCCACGCTTGGCCGCTTCGCTGATCAGCAGGTCGCAGTCGGCCATGGTCCCGTAGCTGGGGTCGATGGCGTAGTAGTCGCTGATGTCGTAGCCGTTGTCGCGCTGTGGCGAGCGCAGGAACGGGGTGATCCACAGGCAGTCGACACCCAGCCATTTGAGGTAGTCGAGTTTGTCCACGATGCCCAGCAGGTCACCGGTGGCGTTACCCGCGTGGCTGTGGAAGCTTTTGGGGTAGATCTGGTAGATCACCGAGTGTTGCCAGTTTTGCATGGTGGGCTCCTTCAGTTGATTTTTGTGCAGGCCTTTCGGGCCTCATCGGGGGCAAGCCCCCTCCCACATTTGAAATGCGTTTCAATGTGGGAGGGGGCTTGCCCCCGATTGCGGTAGATCAAGCAACCCTGTACCCAGGCCGAACAATCTTCATGCTCAACGCACAGGTCAAAACAAACGGCACGACCATCGCGATGACCATGCCGATCACAAACACCGCGATGGATTGCGGCACGATCGAAATAAACCCAGGCAAGCCCCCCACGCCGATGGCCGACGCCTGCACCTTGTTCAGCGACAGGAAAATGCTGCCCAGCGCCGAGCCCACCAGGGCCGCATAAAACGGAAACTTGAAGCGCAGGTTCACCCCGAACATCGCCGGTTCAGTGATGCCGAAGTACGCGGAAATCGCCGAGGTCGACGCCATGCTTTTGTCCCGCGCATTGCGGGTGGTGTAGAACACCGCGAGCGCGGCGCTGCCTTGGGCCAGGTTGGACATGACGATCATCGGCCAGATAAAGGTGCCGCCCTGGGTGGAGATAAGCTGCAGGTCCACGGCGAGGAACATGTGGTGCATGCCGGTGATCACCAGCGGCGCATACAGCAGGCCGAAAATCGCCCCGCCGACCATCGGCGCCAGGTCAAACAGGGTGACCACGCCTTCGGTGATCAGGATGCCGAGGTGACGGGTCACCGGGCCGATGATGGCCAGGGCCAGCACACCGGTCACGACGATGGTGGTGATCGGCACGACGAGGAGTTGAATTGCATTGGGCACCCGCGCACGTAGCCATTTCTCGATCACACTCATCACATAAGCCGCCAGCAGGATCGGCAGGATCTGCCCTTGGTAGCCCACCTTCTCGATCTGGAACCAACCGAAAATATCGAAGTACGGCAGGCTTTGACCGTCGAGCCCGGCCACTGCCTTGCCATAGTTCCAGGCGTTGAGCAGGTCCGGGTGCACCAGCATCAGGCCGAGCACGATGCCAAGGATTTCACTGCCGCCAAAGCGCTTGGCCGCCGACCAACCGACCAACGCCGGCAGGAACACGAACGAGGTGTTGGCCATCAGGTTGATCAGGCTCCACAGGCCATCCAGGTTCGGATACGCCTCCAGCAGCGTCTTGCCCTCGATGAACATGCCCTTGGCGCCCATCAGGTTATTCACGCCCATCAACAGGCCGGCGATGATCAGTGCGGGCAGGATCGGCATGAACACATCGGAGAACACCCTTACCAGGCGCTGCATGGCATTGGTCTTGTCGGCGCCCTTCTTCTTCACATCGGCGATGGTGGCGGCGGCGAGGCCGGTCTGTTCGCGCAGGGCGGCGTAGACCTTTTCCACTTCGCCGGGGCCGATCACCACTTGGAACAGGCCACCGGTAAAGAACGAACCCTTGACCAGATCGACCTGGTTCAGCGCGCTGCTGTTGACCAGGCTCGGGTCCTTGAGCGCCAGGCGCAGACGGGTCACACAGTGGGCAGCTTGCTCAAGGTTGTCGCTGCCCCCGAGGTTTTCGAGGATCTCGCGGGCAATGTTCGAATAGTCGTGGCTCATGCTTGTTTTCCACTTTGATTTTTTTATTTGAGGGGCAGTCATTGGCAGCACGCCGAGGGCAAAAGTACTCGTCTGTACGAGTTAAAGCAACAACTCGTCTGTACGAGTTAAATTTTGTTTATCTTCTGCAGGCCACCACACCGCTGCAAGCCGCATAAATCCAAGGGTCTAATGGACAAACCCCCTCTCTGCCACTAAGGTTCCTGCCTTGACCGCAACCCCGGCAAAGAGCCATCCCCATGAGCAAATACAACCAGATCTATACGGATCTGCTTGCCAGCATCACCACTGAACGCCTGCAGCGCGGCACGCGCCTTCCCTCCGAAACCGAATTGATGGACAGCTACCAGGCCAGCCGAGGCACCGTGCGTCGGGCCATCGAGCAGCTGCAGGAGCGTGGGTTTGCGCAAAAGATCCACGGCAAGGGCACCTTCGTGTTGTCGCCCAACCCGATCGAGTTCCAACTGGGCGGCATCGTCAGCTTCCACGAAACCCACGCCGACCTGGGCGATGACGTCCGCACCGAAGTGGTCGAATTCACCCAGTTCCCACTGGAAGGCTCACTGCTGCAACACATCGAAGCAGAGCCCGGCACGCTGATCACCCGCATCAAGCGGGTACGGCGCATCGGCGGCAAACGGGTGATCCTCGACATCAACCACTTCGTGGCCGACGTGATCCCCGGCCTGGACCGCGCGATTGCCGAGCAGTCGATCTACGCGTTTATCGAACAGACGCTGCAGCTGCAAATTGCCTATGCCCAACGCACCATCGAGGCCCTGCCGCGCGGCAAAGACGACCAGACGCACCTCGACCTCGAGGGCCAAAGCCACGTGATCGTGGTGAGCAACCAGACGTTTTTGCAGGACGGGCGGCAGTTCGAGTACACCGAGTCGCGGCATACGTTGGATAAGTTTTATTTTTCGGATATTGCGCGGCGTTGAGCATAAGTCGGGAAGATCATTGCACTGTGATGCTCTTCGCCAGTCCTGCTGCCCAGGCAGCGGTCATCTTTTCCCCAACCGCTTCGAACTCTGGGTAAGTGCTTCGCCGATATACAACCGATCCCTTTGACTAATCATGGAAGCTCACTGATTTCAATTCATCGAGGGTTTTGCGCCGACGTTTTGGTATGGCGGTCAATTCGTACCCCAAGCCATCGAGGATCGCTGCGACTTTGCGAGTTCCCACTTCGGAGATCGTGTTGTTCTCGATCCCCGAAATGGTGGAGCGGCTCATGCCATGACGGTGCGCAAGCTGACTTTGTGAAAGGCCAGCTGTTTTACGGAGGCTACGGATCAATTTGCCTAACTCTTCCATATCAAAATGCACCCCATACACTGCATGAATAGATAAATCTGAATTTATGCACCCTATACGATGCATTCCATTCTGAATATTGTTTATCTGATACAGTTTTTGACCAAAAGCTTACATGCCATAAACACAAAACCCCGGCACATGGCCGGGGTTTTGTTATTCAGCACTCACCTGCTACCGCAGGATCACTCCCACTCAATCGTCGCCGGCGGCTTGCTCGACACGTCATACGTCACGCGCGAAATACCTTCGATCTCATTGATGATACGGCCGCTGACAGTCTCCAGCAGTTCGTACGGCAGGTGTGCCCAGCGGGCGGTCATGAAGTCGATGGTTTCTACGGCACGCAGGGCCACAACCCATGCGTAACGACGGCCATCGCCTACTACGCCAACCGACTTAACTGGCTGGAAGACCACGAAGGCCTGGCTGACTTTGTGGTACCAGTCGGCCTTGCGCAGTTCCTCGATGAAGATGTGATCGGCACGACGCAGCAGGTCGGCGTATTCCTTTTTCACTTCACCGAGGATGCGTACGCCCAGGCCCGGGCCTGGGAATGGGTGGCGGTAGACCATGTCGTACGGCAGGCCGAGTTCCAGGCCCAGACGGCGGACTTCGTCCTTGAACAGTTCGCGCAGCGGTTCTACCAGCTTGAGGTTCATTTCCTCAGGCAGGCCACCCACGTTGTGGTGGGACTTGATCACGTGGGCCTTGCCACTCTTGGCGCCGGCCGACTCGATCACGTCAGGGTAGATGGTGCCTTGGGCGAGGTACTTGATGTTGTCCAGGTGTTTGGCCTGGGCATCGAAGACGTCGATGAAGGTGCGACCGATGATCTTGCGCTTCTTCTCCGGGTCGGACTCGCCGGCCAGATTGTTGAGGAACTGGTCCTCGGCGTTGGCGCGGATCACTTTGACGCCCATGTTCTCGGCGAACATGGCCATCACTTGCTCGCCTTCGTGCAGGCGCAGCAGGCCGTTGTCGACGAAGACGCAGGTCAGTTGGTCGCCGATGGCTTTGTGCAGCAGCGCGGCGACCACGGAGGAGTCAACGCCGCCGGACAGGCCGAGCAATACGTTGTCGGTGCCGACCTGGGCACGAACCTGGGCGATGGCGTCTTCAGCGATTTTCGACGGGGTCCACAGGGCTTCACACTCGCAGATGTCGAGAATGAAGCGCGACAGGATGCGGCCGCCTTGTTTGGTGTGGGTCACTTCCGGGTGGAACTGCACGCCGTAGTAGCGACGCTCGTCGCTGAACATGCCGGCGATCGGGCAGCTCGGGGTGCTGGCCAGGATGTGGAAGTCTTCCGGCATCTTGGTGACTTTGTCACCGTGGCTCATCCACACGTCGAGGCCGAACAGGCCGTCGGCGTCGATGTGGTCTTCGATACCGTCCAGCAGGCGGCTCTTGCCGACCACGTCCACACGGGCATAACCGAATTCACGCAGCTCGGAACCTTCAACCTTGCCGCCCAGTTGCTCGGCCATGGTCTGCATGCCGTAGCAAATGCCGAAGACCGGTACGCCCAGGTCGAATACGGCTTGCGGGCAGCGCGGGCTGTTGGCTTCGTGCACGGACTCGGGGCCACCGGCGAGGATGACGCCTTTCGGTGCGAATTCGCGGATCGCTTCGTCATCCATGTCGAACGGGTGCAGTTCGCAGTACACGCCGATTTCACGCACGCGGCGGGCAATCAGCTGGGTGTACTGGGAACCGAAGTCGAGGATCAGGATGCGGTGGGCGTGAATGTCGAGGGCCATGAAGTCAGTCTCGTCTAATGAATCAGAAACAACTCGGGGCTGAAGAACAGCCCCGGTT
>Ga0209173_100330_pt1 | contig 31060 bp, 33 predicted proteins | sample SynthPrep_16_END_FD_187206 | JGI IMG/M metagenome (GOLD analysis project Ga0209173, IMG submission 187206) | Synthetic microbial communities from Ohio, USA - SynthPrep_16_END_DS12_MetaG (SPAdes) (version 2) | ecosystem: Engineered > Bioreactor > Aerobic > Activated sludge | place: USA: Ohio... | reverse complement strand
GCCCTTGGCCACGTGGTTGCGAACAAACCAGATCACCAGCATGCCGGGAAGGATAGTCAACACCCCCGCCGCCGCCAGCACGCCCCAATCGATACCCGACGCCGAGACGGTGCGCGTCATCACCGCCGCGATGGGCTTGGCGTTGACCGAGGTCAGGGTGCGCGCCAGCAGCAGTTCGACCCAAGAGAACATGAAGCAGAAAAACGCGGTCACACCGATGCCGGAGCCGATCAACGGGATAAAAATCTTCACGAAAAACTTAGGAAACGAGTAGCCGTCGATGTAGGCGGTTTCGTCGATTTCCTTGGGCACGCCGGACATGAACCCCTCCAGGATCCACACCGCCAACGGCACGTTGAACAGGCAGTGCGCCAGGGCCACGGCAATGTGCGTATCGAACAAGCCGATAGACGAATACAGCTGGAAGAACGGCAGCAGAAACACCGCCGGTGGCGCCATGCGGTTGGTCAGCAACCAGAAGAACAGGTGCTTGTCGCCGAGGAAACGGTAGCGTGAAAACGCATAGGCCGCCGGCAGTGCCACGCTCAGGGAGATCACCGTGTTCAGGCTCACGTAGTACAGCGAGTTGAGGTAACCGGTGTACCAGCTCGGGTCGGTGAAGATCACCTTGTAGTTGGCCAGGGTGAAATCCTGCGGAAACAACGTCAGCCCGCCGAGGATTTCGGTGTTGCTCTTGAAGGACATGTTCAGCAGCCAGTAGATCGGCACCAGCAGGAACAGGATGTAGATCAGCAACGGAATTAGCTTGCGCTTGCTCATGTTGGCGGCCTCAGCGGTTGGCGTCGGAGTGGGTCATGGCGGTGTAGAACAGCCAGGACACCAACAGGATGATCAGGAAGTACACCAGGGAAAACGCCGCGGCCGGGCCCAGGTCGAATTGGCCTACGGCCATCTGGGTCAGGGTCTGACTCAAGAACGTAGTGGCGTTACCCGGCCCGCCACCAGTGAGGACGAAGGGTTCGGTGTAGATCATGAAGCTGTCCATGAACCGCAGCATCACCGCGATCAGCAGCACGCTTTTCATCTTCGGCAACTGGATATGTCGGAACACCGCCCACGCTGAGGCACGATCAATACGGGCGGCCTGGTAGTACACATCCGGAATCGCCCGTAGGCCGGAGTAGCACAGCAGCGCCACCAGGGACGTCCAGTGCCACACATCCATCACCAGCACGGTGACCCAGGCATCCATGGTGTTGGCTGCGTAGTTGTAGCTGATGCCCAGGGCATTGAGGCTGTACCCCAGCAAGCCGATATCGGCGCGGCCGAATATCTGCCAGATGGTGCCCACCACGTTCCACGGAATCAGCAGCGGAATCGCGAGGATGATCAGCACCAGCGACGACCAGCGACCCTTGGTCGGCATGGTCAGGGCGATGGCGATGCCCAGCGGGATTTCGATCAGCAACACGCAGGCCGAGTAGATGAACTGGCGCAGCAGTGAGTCATGCAGGCGTGGGTCAAGCAGCACCTGCTTGTACCAGTCGGCGCCAACGAAGTAGCGGCTGGACTGGTCGAAGATGTCCTGCACCGAGTAGTTGACCACGGTCATCATCGGGATCACCGCACTGAACGCCACCAGCAGGAACACCGGCAATACCAGCCACCAGGCCTTGTTGTTCTGCACCTTGTTCATGGCAGCACCTCCAGCAGGTAGTCGTCGGCGTACACCATCAGCCACTGCGCGGGAAAGCTGATGGAGGCCTTGCCTTCAGGCACGGGTTTGTCTTCGGCCAGGCGCACCTTGAGCAGCGCGCCGTCGAGGTTGAGGGTCATGATTTTGTAGGTGCCGAGGTCTTCGAGATGAGAGACGTCGGCCTGCAGGGCGTCAGGGTTGTACTCGTCCCACACATGGATGAATTCCGGGCGGATGCCGACCTGCAATCTCTTGTAATCGGTTTTGGCCAGGCGTTGCTGCAGGGCCTCGGACACTGGCAGGTGGGTGCCAGCAAACCGCACCCCGCCCGCCTCGGCCTGCACGTCGATAAGATTCATCCCAGGGCTGCCGATGAAATACCCGACAAAGGTGTGGCTTGGCCGTTCGAACAGGTCACGGGGAGTGCCGAACTGCACGATCTGGCCGCCGTACATCACCGCGATCTTGTCGGCGAAGGTCGAGGCTTCCAACTGATCGTGGGTCACGTAGACCATGGTGATGTTGAACTGCTCGTGGATCTGCTTGAGTTTGCGCCGCAGCTTCCACTTGAGGTGCGGGTCGATCACCGTCAGCGGTTCATCGAACAGGATCGCCGACACGTCGTCACGCACCAGGCCGCGGCCCATGGAGACTTTCTGCTTTTCATCGGCGGTGAGGTTGCGGGCTTTTTTGCTCAGCAGGTTTTGCAGGTCGAGGACCTCGGCGATTTCCTGCACCTTGCTGTGAATTTTCGCCTCGGCCATGCCCTGGTTACGCAACGGGAACGCCAGGTTGTCGAACACCGTCATGGTGTCGTACACCACCGGGAACTGGAACACCTGGGCGATGTTGCGTTTTTCCGGGGTCAGGTCGTTGACCACTTTGCTGTCAAACAACACCTGGCCTTCGGACGGGCTGAGCAGGCCGGAGATGATGTTGAGCAACGTCGATTTGCCGCAGCCCGACGGCCCGAGCAAGGCGTAGGCTCCGCCCTGCTCCCACACGTGGTTCATTTCCCGAATGGCGTAGTCCTCGGGGCCGCTCGGCGTAGGGCTGTAGCTATGCGCCAGGTTCTGCAAATGGATCTCGGCCATCAGGCAACCCTCGCGACACGGCGCCCGGGGGCCTGGACCAAACGGCCCTGGCCATCGAACACAAACAGTTTATGGGTGGGGATATACACGCGGATCGGCGCGTCGACGTCATACTCGTGCACGCCCGGCAGGTGCAGCACCAGCAGGAAGTGTTCGCTGCGCACATGCAGGAAGGTTTCCGAACCGCTGATCTCGGCGACTTCCACCGTCACCGCCAGCTCCAGGTCGTCGTCGTTGCTGGGCACCAGGCTGATGTGGCTGGGGCGTACGCCGAAACGGAATTCGCCTTCGCCAATGGGCCGTAGGTCGACGTTCAGCGGGAAATGCACGAAATTGGCGAAGCTCACTTCGTTACCGCTGATGCGCCCCGGCATCAGGTTGATCGGCGGCTCGGAAAACAGCTCGGCGGCCAGCACCGTCTGCGGCTGGTGATAGACCTCGGCCGCCTTGCCGCTCTGAATCACCCGGCCTTCGTGCAGGATGGTGGTGGTGCCACCGAGCGCCAGGGCTTCGTTGGGTTCGGTGGTGGCGTAGATGGCGATGGTGTGGCGCGCGGCGAACAGCTCGCGCATTTCCTGACGCAGCTCTTCGCGCAGTTTGTAGTCCAGGTTCACCAGCGGCTCATCGAACAGGATCAGTTCGGCGTCCTTGACCAGCGCACGCGCCATGGCCGTGCGTTGCTGCTGGCCGCCGGAGAGTTCCAACGGGTGGCGCTGGAGGAATTTCTCGATGCGCAGCATCTTCGCGGTTTCCAGCACCTTGCTCTGGATCAGCTCGTTGGACACCCCGGCCTGGCGCAACGGCGAGGCGATGTTCTCGAACACGGTCATGGTCGGGTAGTTGATGAACTGCTGATAGACCATCGACACATTGCGCAGGCGCACCGGCTTTTGCGTGACATCCACGCCGTTCATCAGGATGCGGCCGCTGTCGGGCTTGTCCAGCCCGGCCATCAGACGCATCAGGCTGGTCTTGCCGGACAGCGTGCGGCCGAGCAAGACGTTGAAGGAACCGGCTTCGAAACGCAGGTTGGCGTCGTCGATCCAGGTCTGGCCTTCGACAACGCGGGAGACATGTTCCAGGGTCAATGACATGACACGACCTTTTTATTATTGGAATGAATCTGGCCAGGTGTCAGAGCGAGTTTCGTGCCAAAACGGCAAGTGCTTGATGCGCAAGGAAATGGCGTAAATGGGATGTTCAGGAGTGAACAATTTGGCTGAACAACTGAACAGTCAGGGCCTTGACAATGAACAGTTCTGAACAACACTCTGACGACCGCCCCTCCCACATTGGAATGATTTCCAGCAGTCAATTGCGCAAGCCCCCATAACAATAAAAACGAAGGTCACCCCATGGCCGAACCACTGGCTCACGACACCCTTATCCAGGAATCCTGGCGCCGTTGTCGCGCCTTTGGCCTGGACCACCAGAGCACGCCCAGCTTCGACCAGCTCCCCGCCGAGGGCATCAGCCAATTGCTGGAGAGCCAGCACTCGCTGGTGCAGACCACGCACCAGGAAGTGCTGCCCTACTACGAAAATATCCTCAGCAATTCCAACTGCCTGATCATGCTGGCCGACAATCAGGGCCAGGTGCTGACCAGTTGGGGCACCCAGCGGTTTATCGAACCCAAGCTGGCGCGTGGCTTCAACCCCGGCGCCAGCTGGAGAGAACGCTCCAGCGGCACCAATGCCATCGGCACCGCACTGGCGTGTGCCCAGGCGGTGCATATCGAACACGATGAACACTTTCTGAAGGCCAACCGCTTCATGACCGGCTCGGCGGCGCCGATCTTTGACGCCCAGCGCGAGATCATCGCGGTGCTGGACGTGTCCAGCGACAGCTACCTGCCGCCCTCCCACACCCTGGGCATGGTCAAGATGATGAGCCAGACCGTGGAGAACCGGCTGATCCTCAACCTGTTTCGCGGCGAACACTTCCAACTGACCTTCAACACCGGCCTGAGCAACCTCGACAGCCAGTGGGCCGGCCTGCTGATCTTTGATGAAAGCGGCCAAGTGCTGTCGGCCAACCGGCGTGCCGACAACCTGCTGGGCATCAGCCTGTCGCGGGTGATGATCGACAGTTTGTTCAAGGTGTCGCTGCTGGAGTTGTTGAACCAGCCGGAAGGGCTGCCCTTTTCCCTGCAAGCGGCGGGACGTAATCGGTTCCAGTGCCTGTTGCGGCGGCCCAAGCAGGTGCCGGTGCAGGCGCGCGTGTTCACGGAGCCGACACCGCCTAAGCCCGCCTCCATTGGCCTGAAGACCTTGCACTTCGGCGATGTGCGCGTGGAGAAAGCCGTGCGCCAGGCTGAACGCCTGCTGGAGAAGGACATCCCGCTGCTGATCCACGGTGAAACCGGCGTGGGCAAGGAAGTGTTCGTCAAGGCCCTGCACCAGGCCAGCTCGCGCAGCCAGAAGGCGTTTATCGCGGTGAACTGTGCGGCGATTCCGGCCGAGCTGGTGGAGTCGGAACTGTTCGGCTACGAAAAAGGCGCGTTCACCGGCGCCAATCAAAAAGGCAGCATCGGCCTGATCCGCAAGGCCGATCAAGGCACGCTGTTTCTCGACGAGATCGGCGATATGCCGCTGCCTACCCAGGCCCGCTTGCTGCGGGTACTGCAGGAACGTTGCGTGCAGCCGGTGGGCAGCAGCGAGTTGTTCCCGGTGGATTTGCGCATCATCTCGGCCACCAACCGCGCGCTGCGCGAGCTGGTGCAGGCCGGGCGTTTTCGTGAGGATTTGTACTACCGCATCGGCGGCCTGACCCTGGAGCTGCCGCCGTTGCGCGAGCGCACCGACAAACGGGCGCTGTTCCAGCAACTGTGGCAGCAACACCGTGAGCCGACCCAGTGGGCGGGCCTGAGCGCCGAGGTGCTGGCGCTGTTCGAACAGCATCCGTGGCCGGGGAATTTACGTCAAGTGAGCAGCGTGTTGCAGGTCGCGCTGGCGATGGCTGAAGAACAGCCGATCCGCCCGGAGCATCTGCCGGATGATTTTTTTGTGGATTTGAACGTGGAATCGCCGCTGCCTGCCAGTGAATACCTGGATGACAGCATCGACCTGAACCAGCGTTTGAAGGCCGTCGGCGGGAATATTTCCCACCTGGCGCGGGAGCTGGGGGTAAGCCGCAATACCCTGTACAAGCGCCTGCGCCAGCCCTAACGCGGCTTGACCACCACCAGCAGGTCGGTGAAATACTCCACCTGGATCGGCAGGTTATCCGCCAGGGACGACAGCGCCGCTGCTGTGTCGTCGAGCTTGAACACGCCGGAAACCCTCAGGTTTTGCAGGGCCTGGGGGTCAAAGCGCAGCATCCCGTGACGGTAACTGGCGAGGGTTTGCAGCACGTCGCTCAGGGGTTGGTCGTTGACCTTGAGCAGGCCACGGGTCCAGGCGTCGGGATCGGCATCGTTGATGGCTTGCGGTGGCTGGGCGCGGCCGTGGTCGAGGACCGAGCGCTGGCCAGCCATGACCTTGACCCCATCGGTGGCGTCGCCTTTGACCGCTACCGTGGACTCGATCACCGTGACCATCGTGGTGCCATCTGCCGCACGTTTGACCAGATAACGCGTGCCCAGCGCAGTGGCCGTGCCTTGGTCGGTGCGGACCACAAAGGGCCGTTGCGCATCCTTCGCCACGTCTACCCAGAGCTCGCCTTGCAGCAGTTCGATCACGCGTTGATGGCCGTCGAATTTCACGTCCACCGCCGAATTGCTGTTGAGCTGCAACTGGCTGCCGTCCTCAAGGGAGATCTGTCGGCGCTCGCCGACACCGGTGCGCTGGTCGGCCATCCAGATAGGCAGGTGTTGCAGGCCCAGCCAACCGCATAGCACGACGCCGAGCAAGCCCACCGCCCGTGCGCCACGCGGGCGGTGCGGGGTGAATGCACGGCTTAGGGCAATGCGCGCGGGCTTGGCCGGCAATGTATCTAAGCTGCCCCACAACGCACTCATACGTTCGATGGCCACGGTGTGACGTGGGTCGGCCTGGCACCAGGCGTTGAACGCCTGGCGGTCAGCGTCGGTGACGTCTTCGTCGTGCAGGCGGGTGAGCCACTGCGCCGCTTGCTGGATGATCTGTTCGGTGCTCATACCAGCGGGTCTGCCGGGTGCAGGCTGTGGTAGCAATGCACCAGGGCGCTGGAGATATAGTTTTTGACGGTGCTGGAGGACACGTCCAGGCGCGTGGCGATTTCGCTGTAGGTCAGGCCATCAAGGCGACTCAGCAGGAACGTTTCGCGGGCCTTGGCAGGCAGGCCGGCGAGCATCTCGGCGATGCGTTCCAGGGCTTGCAACGCCACATGAATCGCGGCCGGGTCGGGCATGCCGGCGTCTTCGCACTGGATCACCAGGGCTTCCATGTAGGCTTTTTCGATGCGGCGACGACGGGCGCCGTCGATCAACAACCGCCCTGCCGTAGTGGCCAGGAAGGCGCGAGGTTCCTTGATGTTTTGCGGTTCGGCCAGCATCAGTACGCGGATGAACGCGTCGTGGGCCAGGTCGGCGGCATGTTGGGAGCACCCGAGTTTCTTGCGCAGCCAGCCGTGCAACCAGCCGTGGTGCTCGCTGTACATCGCCGTAAGGGTCTGCTGCCGGACGGAGTCGCCCAGCGCGGCCGGAATGTCATGCATGCGCAAAAATTTCTCAAATGGGAAGTGTTACCAATTGCGCGAACAATGCCAGTAAAACAGAGAGGGGGCAATAGGCTTACCGCTGATGGAGGTGGGTCAGTCGGTATATCTGCCAGCAGTGCCGCCGCTTTCGAAGCCTCGCTAGAGCTCGACATCTCCCACAGGGAATGGGGGTGTTTGGTAGAGCTGTAGCCGAACACTTTCTGCCTGCTGACTCAGATCTACTGTGGGAGGGGGCTTGCTCCCGATGGCGGTGGGTCTGCCAGCCCATCTGCCAGCAGTGCCGCCGCTTTCGAAGCCTCGCTGAAGCTCGACATCTCCCACAGGGAATGGGGGTGTTTGGTAGAGCTGTAGCCGAACACTTTCTGCCTGCTGACTCAGGTCTACTGTGGGAGGGGGCTTGCTCCCGATGGCGGTGGGTCTGCCAGCCCATCTACCAGCAGTGCCAACGCTTTCGAAGCCTCGCTGAAGCTCGACATCTCCCACAGGGAATGGGGGTGTTTGGTAGAGCTGTAGCCGAACATTTTCTGCCTGATGACTCAGGTCTACTGTGGGAGGGAGCTTGCTCCCGATGGCGGTGGGTCTGCCAGCCCATCTGCCAGCAGTGCCACCGCCTTCGAAGCCTCGCTGAAGCTCGACATCTCCTACAGGGGATATCGGGGGACTGTCAGCGCCAGCTCCAGGACACGCCGGTGTAGATGCCACGGCCATCCGCCGGTGTGGAGCGTGCAACATCCAGCCCCTTGTCGTCATAACCCGGTGTGACGGTATTGGCGTAGCGCCGGTTGGTCAGGTTGCGCAGGTCGACCCAGGCTTGCCAGTCCTGCTTGGGCGCGTCGTAGCCGAAGGTGGCGCCGAGGAGTGTGTAGGACGCAGCGTAGTAGGAGTTGGCGTAGTCCACCGCCACCTTTGAGGAATGCTCGGTGTTGAGGCTGGTGTAGAAGCCCGTCGGGTGGCTGTAGCGCAGTTGCGCCTGGTAGTAGTGCTTGGGGATGCCCGGCAAGGTGTTGTCGCCAAAGCGGTCATCGTCACGGTAGTGGAAGTCGCTGAAGGTGTAAGCCTGGCGCAGGGCGAGCTGGCCGCTGCGGCCGCCCTCCCACACCGGGCTGAGCAGGCTGAGTTCCACGCCCTGGTGCACGGTGGGGCTGGCGTTGGATTCGGCAACGATGGCATTGCTGGTGGAGGTCTGGGCCTGGGTTTCCACGGTGAGCAATTCGTGGCGCACTTGCGAACGGTACAGCGCCAGGTCCCACTGGCCGAGCCACGCTTCACCGCGCCCGCCGATTTCCAGGGTGGTAGCGGTCTGGTTTTTCAGGCTCACGCCTTCGCGCTGCAAGCCGGTAGCCGCTCCACTGCCGGCGGGGAAGTATTTGTTGGAACCCCAGATCATCGACCAGGCGTGCGGCGGTTCGACCGAACGGCTCAGGTTGCCGTACACCTGCAGTTGCGGGGTGATGTCATAACGCAGGCCGACACGCGGCGCGTAGTCCCAATCATGCTGGCTCAGCGGTGCCTGGCCTTCGGGATAGGTGACCTGGGTTTCGCGACGGGTGTAGATCGCGGCCAGGCCGGTGGTCAGCCACAGGTCGGGGATCAGTTCCAGGTCGTTGCCGATATGCAACACGGTATCGGAGCCCAGGTAACTGTAGTCGCGAGTCTTGGTGCCGGGTGCGTAGGTTGCCGTGTTGCCTGCCGGCGTACGCACATATTCCGAGGCGCCGTTGTTGGGCATCGCCTGGGTGGTGCGCAGACCCACCGTGGTGTTGCTGTCGTGACCGAACAGCGTGTCCTGGCGGATGTAGTTGAGGGTGCTGCTGATATCGGTGTAGGCGACTTTCAGACGGTTGGTGCCTTCGCGCAGGTCCATCGGGTAGTCGTGGTAGGCGAGCCCGACTTCGACCCGGGCATTGTCATCCAGCTGCAACGTGGTCTTGTTGGCGATCCAGGTAGAGCCCGGTTGCAGGCGCTTGGAATCGCGCGCGGCGTTGAGGCTGTTGGCCGCGCGCGGGTCGTGGCTGATCTGGTTACGCGTGAGTTTGCCGGGGGTGTCGTTGGTGGTTTCGCGGTAGCGGAAATAAAAGCGGGTTTCCAGGTCCGGGTTGAAACGGTAGCCGAAGTTGGCCGCTACACCTTTGCCGGTGCCGGCGCTCTGGTGCTGGTAGCCGTCGGACTCGGAGTCAGTGAGGCTGATGTAGTAATCGGCATCCCCCAGCACCTGGCCCGAACTGATCTCGCGCTGCATATAGCCTTTGCTGCCCGCTTCATAGCGTAATTGCAGCTTGGGCGCGTCGTAACCCGTGCGCGTCACATAGTTGACCGCGCCACCAAGAGCCAGGGCGCCCTGGTCGAAACCGTTGGCGCCGCGCAGCACTTCGACCCGGCTTTGCCACAGCGGGTCTTTCAGCTCATAGGGCGTGCCGCCGGGGCCGGTCAGCGGCAGGCCATCGAACATTTCGTACAAGCCGGAGGCATGGGAACCCGGGCTGCGGTTCAGGCCCGAACCGCGAATCGAGAGTTTCACCCCTTCGTTATTCGCCGCCTTGGCGTACACCCCGGCCTGGTACTTGAACACGTCTTCGTTGGTGCTCACCCGTCCCTGCTGCACGCTGTCCATGTCGATGTAGTTGGTCGCACCGGGCACGCTCTTGAGCTGCGCCTGGGCCACTTCGCCGGCGCTGGCTTCGCTGCTGGTGACTTCGACCGGGGCCAATTGCAGGCCTTCGGCGTGCACCATTGAGCTCAACGTCAGGGCGGCAAACAGGAACGGAGGGTGGCGCAACAGCATGGGGCGGGTCCTTGGAATTCGGGGGGGGCACGTGGTGGGAAGACAGGGACGCCCGCCAGGTCACTCCTTATTAACGGACCAGACCTTTCCCACAACAGCGTCAGATGTGGATTATTTGCTAAGTCCGAAATCGAATTACCACATGCAAACTCAGTATTTAACGAAATAACCGCCAAGCATTACTGTGGAACCACTGAGTCACCCACGTACCACGAGACCACCCCCATGCAGACATCCGCCACCCTCATCGACTTCACGCTTCACCGTAAACGCCGCCAGGCGCGTGCAGCGGCCGAGTTGATGTGGGCGATGTACGCCGCGCGTGCCGGGCTGGCGGTGTTTACCGCTCAAGCCGCTCCGTCCAGCGATACTCGCCGGGCGTAAGGCCGATGAATTTCCTGCACGTGCTCCCCGAACCGCCTGAACCGCTGCCCAAGCCCAGCCCTGATGATGATGTGATCAGCCTGTGCGTGGCCCACAACCTGCAACGCTTGCGCAGCAAACGGCACTTGTCCCTGGATGGATTGGCGCGGGTCTGCGGCGTGAGCCGGGCGATGCTCGCGCAGATCGAATCCGGGCGCAGCGTGCCGTCGATCAAGGTGCTGTGCAAGATTGCCAAGGGCTTGAAGGTGTCAGTGGCGGCGTTCCTGGAAGACCGTGCCTTTGAGGGGGTGGAAGTGTTGCCGGCGCGACAAAGTAAGCGCCTGGTCAGTGCCGATGGCGGGTTTATCAGCCGTGCCTTGTTCCCCTACGATACTGCGCGTCAATCCGAGTTCTACGAGATCCGCCTGCGAGCGCTGGGCGAGGAGATTTCCGAAGGCCACGGCCCCGGCATCCAGGAAAACCTGGTGGTGGCTCAAGGCGTGTTGGAAGTCAGCGTCAACGACGAGCGTTACCTGCTTTCCACCGGCGACTCGATCCTGTTCTACGCCGACCAGCCCCACCGCTACCGCAACCCGGCAGACAGCGAGGCCGTGGCGTTTCTGGTGATCACCTACCCCGAACGCCTGGATTGACATGCAAAACGCCCCGAATAATCGGGGCGTTTTCTTGTGCGGGACCTATCAGCAGGTGCAGCACATCATCGGCATGCCGTTGCAGCTCATCATCATCGGCATGGCGCAGTCGTTCATCATTTTGTTCATGAGCATGCAGCAGTTTTCCATCATGGCCATGCTCATGCCCGGCATCGGCATCATTTTGCACATCATGCTGTCGCCCATCAGGGTGCATTCCATCACACACTTCATCATCGGCATCGGCATGCCCATCATGGGCATCATGTTCATGCCGGTCATCATCGCCATGGCGTCGGCCGACAGGCACATCATCGACATGTTGGCGCACTGCATCATCATCGGCATGCCACAGTTCATCATCATCGCCATCATTTCGGCGTTGGTCTTGAACTGAGCCATGTCCATGCCGGCAGCCGGCTTCATGGTGCACATCATGGCGTCCGCAGCCATTTCGCATTTCATGGTGGCCATCATCATCGGCATGCCCATCATCGGCATCATTGGCATGGCGCTGTTCATCGGCATCTGCATGGCGTTCATCATCTTCGAAACTCCGTAATCGACAGGAAATGAGTAAGTTCTGGGGCCGATTCTAGAGACGCCAGGCGGTGGCGCAAGACGGCGGCAGAGCAGCAGGAATGGATGTTCACAGGGAAACTTAGTTGAAGAAAACAGCTGCAAACGTTGTGATAACGAGTATTTCGGCGCTATTACGTATGTCATGACTGTCAAACGAGACAGACCGACGCGATGGATATTCGATTGCGCAATCTCGACCTATCTTATGGAAATAAACGATCTAACCGGGCGTACCTAGCGTTCAGTTTCCTTCAACGTTTGCATCAGTTCCTCCGCTTCCGACCCTGGCGGGAGGCGGAAACCGTACATCTCATCCGCCGCCAGGATCTCGCTCAACGCATCGAGCAGTTGCATCTGCGTCGGCGATTCACGCAGCAGTTTGTGTGCGGGCAGTAATAACTCGGAGGAAACACCCTGGACACTCGCTACATCGATCACGGCAAACAGGATAAAGCGCAAACGTATTTCGCGATCCGTAGGCCAAACCGTTTTTAGCTTACCCATGGTGCATGGCCTCCATTTTTCGGAAAAATCCGAGGCTATTGATGACCGCAGGGTGTTTCAAGCACAGGGAAGCAAGATAGGCCGCGTCCTACAGAAGAAAGAGAAATACCGCACCGATCACTCAATAAGGGCCACAGGTTCAAGTGTTGTGCTGACGTTGTCGCGTGCCCGTCAAACGGTCATTGCACGGGCAGGAAATTCATCAGCAATAAACTCTGGGCGTAGTTGAGGCCTATGCGTCGATAGCGCTCATCGAGCATCTGGGTCAGCAAGTCGAGGCGCGCAACAATCTTGCCGAACTCCACCGCGAAACTGAGGTTGCTGCCCTCCTCCGAGATCTCATTGGAAAACAACAACAGCACGCCATTCGCATCCTGGCGCTTGCTCAGCAGCCAGGTGGCCTTCTCGATGTTACGCGCGGCGTTGCTGACGAATTCAGGATTGATCGCGTCAGTGATGTAGAACTCGGTACGGCCACCGTGAGCGGTCACGATCATGCTGCCGATGGCATAGATAAACGCCCCGACCCGGTCACCTTTGAATTCAGGGCTCAAGGAGTAACTCAGTGCCGCCAGGTCACGACGCTCCCCCAGCGCCGGAAGGGTTCGACGCTGCTCGATAGCCTGGCGAATCTCGCGGGCCGCGCTCACAGCGTCCGGGTAACCCGACTGACGCCACTGGCTGGGGTTTCGCAGATAGAGCTTATTCATCAGCAAATACAGGCTTTGCAGATTGTCACGCATGCCCAGCGTTGCCATGCGATCGACACTGGTCTGGAAGAACTCATCGGGTTTGCCATTGCTGAACTGCTTGGCGATATCCCGGCCCTGTTGCTGGCTGCAACCGCTGGCACAGAGCATTAACGCGGCCGCCAGCAGCAAGGGCCGGCGCATCCGTCGAGTGTGCAAACAAGTAAACGTGCGATCCATCGGCACCCGATCTGGTTCATCTGCCCACGCGGGGATCGGCGGGGCTGGGACAAGGATAGAGCCGAGAAATCCAAAAAAGTGCAATGCTGGTGGGGAGATAGTTGTAAGCAGAGACCGCCGGGACGGCGAAAAGACGTATCCGTGACGGATATTTTTTTCAGGGTCTATACTGCTTGTAACAGTTGCGTGTGTTGTCGGCGATTCAGGGTGGCATTTCAACCTTTTAACGGCCTGACACGGTTGCCTACATCGCCCACGGCATACTCACCAGCAGCTGTACTTGAGGGTGACGGCAATGAAACATCCAATTCGAGCACAAATGGTTGTTCAGGTAATTTGCCTGCTTTCGGTGGCACAGCTTTTTTGCTGAGCTAAGTATTACCGCTTTAAAACTCAACCGCAGGCGCGGCGGTGGAAGGTATTGCCTGTGACACACGGGTAAACCGGCCCGACATCCTTTCTGTCGGGCCAGAACGTGCACCTACAGCAAGACCGTGGCGAGCATGCCCAAGGCGCCCAGGCAAAAGCCGATCAATGCGCCTCGCCCGGGGATTTCATGGAACAGCGCCCAGATCACCACAGGCTCCAGCAACAATAACGAGGTGACTGAAACCACCGTGACCACCCAGATGTCACCGACCGCCAGATACCCTAGCCAATAAGCACCCAACAGGCAAAGCCCGGCGAAGCACATCACGGCCACCGGCATAATGAACCCCTGCCACGAGCCGTCACCGGCTTGAGCCAGCCTGGCGGTTACCACCTCACTGTAGATTGCACAAAACTCGCCGATAACCATCAACCCTAGAGCAGAAACTCCGAGTAATTCTTTGGACATATCAAAAACTCCTTCGTATTCAACGCACTGTTTTTCAACTCCCAGCTGGTGCCATTGCTGAGGGTTTCGCTGCACAGATACGAAGCAGCCTTGAACAGGCCTGAATGACCGAAGTGCTTTTGCATGCTCATGTCCTTCAAAAGGGGGTGAATCTCAGCGCCCAGGTAAGGCGCACGTGGTGATCATACGTTCCGACAATCACGGTGAACAACCAGCCCCCCAAAAGCACCGCAGACGCCTGATTGTTTTGGCGTGTTTGTATAGGCTCGCGGCTCTAGCTCTCGACCAAGCGACTGAATTTATTGCGGCACACCTTGTTACAACCATTTGAGCCTGGACATTGCCCCCTTAAGAACTTCGACCGTTTGTTTCAATCCTAATGCCAGGCGTGCTTTAAACCATGAGCGCCTGCAGACAACCCATAGAGGTTCAAAAATGAAAATGACACTACCCGCCCTGGTTTTGGGCGTCATGATTTCGCAAGGAGCGATGGCTGCCGGAGACGGTACAGCCGCTCTCGGAGGCGGCGTTGGTGGTGCACTTGGCAATATCGTAGGCCAGCAGCTTGGCGGCTCGACGGGCGCTGCCGTAGGCGCAGGCTTGGGGGGTGCCGCCGGTGGAGCCGTCGGTGCTCAGAAAGGCAATAGGGCAGAAGCCGCTATAGGGGGTGGGGTTGGGTCTGCAGGTGGATCGCTCATAGGCAATCGCCTCGGCGGCACAACCGGCTCAACTATCGGTGCTGGTCTCGGCGGTGCTGCAGGTGGCGCGCTCGGCAACAACCTGGCGGATGATGAGAGCGGTCATCGATCGGACGGCAAAAAGCACAGAGGCAACAATAAGCACAAACATAAGAACAAGCGCCATTGATAAACCGGGGCTCGACGGGCATGAACGGCATTAAAAATTTGCCGGACTGCCCGCCGCCCCCTTCATGATAGGGCTATGATCAGGCCATCTGAACCGGACGCCCGACGCCCCATGCCCGTTGACCTGCAAGCTCTGTATCCAAAACTGATCCACTTGATGCTGGATACAGTCTTCGTCGTCGATGGCGAAAACCAGATTGTCTTCGTGAGCGATGCCTGCGAGGCACTGCTCGGCTACCGTGCGCAAGAGCTGACAGGCACCCTGATCACTCACTACATGCACCCTGAAGACCTGGCGCGCACCCGCGCCTCCATTGTCCGGGTCATGAACGGGCAACCCCATGTCGACTTCCGCAACCGTTACCTCCGCAAGGATGGCAGCGTCGTGCACATCCTGTGGGCGGCCTTCTGGTCCCAAGAGGTCGGTGCGCGAATTGGTGTCGCGCGAGACATCACCGCGCTCACCCAGGCCGAGGAGGAACTACGCTTCCTCGCCCACCATGATCCGCTGACCGCCCTCACCAACCGCTCACTGTTCAATGCTCGGCTGGACCACGCCCTGCAAACCGCACGCAGTCACAACCACACGCTCGCGTTACTGTTCCTGGACATCAATGACTTCAAGGGCATCAATGACGTGCATGGACATGCCATGGGTGATCGCGTGCTCTGCGTGATTGCACGACGACTGGAGCGCTGCGTGCGCGAGAACGACCTGGTGGCCCGGATGGGCGGCGATGAATTCACGGTGATGATCACGGATATCCAATCACCGGATGCGGTTGCCGGGAAGGTGGCGCAGATACTTGCGGTCATGGCTGAGCCGCTGGGGGCTGAGTTTGGCGGGGTGAAGATGCCGTCCTGCAGTGTTGGCGTGGCGTTTTATCCGGGGGATGGGGAGGATGCGGATACGTTGCTGAGTCATGCAGATGGGGAGATGTACCGGATAAAGCGGCAACGATTTGCGACTGAGGGGCGCAGTTAATCGAAGTCGACTGCCTTCCCGACTGATCCATAAACCGATACGCCGCAGATCATCTCCACCTTTCGGATACTGCAGCACCCTCAAGGCAATCAAACCCTTCCGGGGCACCACCTGACCTTTCTAGACCAAGTTCCAGACCAAGAAGCGCTCGCGGCGGGCCTGCTGATGTTCGCCAGCCTAGCCGGCATCGGCGAAGGCAGCCTGCTTCATCGGCGCTTAACCGTTCGATTCGCGTGAGGCAAGTATTTCACCAGAGAGGGAAGTCTTTTTCAGCGCTTCTTAACCGGCAAAAGACCTACCCTGACGTGGAATCATTATTTGGCTTGGCGAAGCACAAGCTCCGACAGACGAGTTTTAACCCGGAAGCAGAATTCGCGAATTTGAAATTGATAAGCGGGCATAACCATGTAGTTCAAATCAGGACCTAATGAGTCTTTGACTTCCATGTACTTGGCAGTCTTGACCGCAATGGCTTGGTATTCCGCCTCGTATTTAGCGTAAGACGCTTTGTTATAAAGCTTTAAAACATCGATTTCTTTACGGCATTGCTCAGCGCGATTTTGGTTAAGGTTTGTTTCTGATTCTGCCTGAGCGGCCTTCGCAGAGGTGGCGATTGGGGCGTCAGTGCTGGCGCTCGCAGGTACAGCCTCATATCCCGCAGGCGAGTGTGCTGGTGTCGAAGGTGCGACTTCAGAGGGTGATTGCTGAACGACGGCAGGTGGAGGAGCCACTTCAGGTTTTTCTGGGGTTTTCGTAGCGCATCCCGCGAGGGCAAGTCCTACCACTACAACGATGCCACACATTTTATCCATCGGTTTCACCAAGAGGTATTTATGGTTGGCTGAGTCGTTAGGTTCTGGGTAAAAGCAATAACTCGTTCAGTGATCGAGTATGAATTTTCTACCAGCCTCAAGGCGCTCAGCCTCTCTTCCTTGAGTGCGCAGATGAAAGATAATAGTAAAAAAACAAAGAGATGACGAGTAAAAGCTCGTCATAAAAGCCACAAATTTAATGGGGCAATTACTGGGAAGCCAAGCTGCGCACGTACCCTGATTGTGCCGCGTCGCAAGCGGACAATCGCTTTCGCAAACGGCCACGATGAAGTGAGGTGCAGTGCACTTGTATGACGCCGAACTGAAACTATCCGCCGCGCCTGCCTTGGCGACGTGTCACAGACTTACGCACGCTCAATGGAAGACGTCGCGAGGGTAAAAGGGGTGGTCACTCATCTACGGGTGTTCCCTCCACAACCCGCGTTGAGCAAACCCGGCTAGGCAGGCTACCTTCGCTATAGTCGACGCTATTGCCGACCGTACTTCCAGGAGCTTGTACCAGTGTCCGACACGCCGATCAACGTCGCTTACACAAAGCGCTTCAACGCCGTACTCGCCTACATTGATGAGCATCTCGAAGATGATCTGTCGGTGAAGACGTTGAGCCATGTGGCGAATTTTTCGACGTTTCACTTCCATCGCCAATTCACCGCGTTCGTCGGCGTGCCGGTTTCACGTTATGTGCAACTGATGCGGCTACGACGCGCCGCCCATCGCTTGGCCGCCGTCGCGGATCACTCGGTACTGGAGGCGGCACTCGGTGCCGGTTTCGACAGTCCCGAGGCGTTTTGCAGGGCGTTCAAGCGAGCGGTCGGTATGACGCCGAGTGCGTTCAGGAAGGCGCCGAACTGGCAGGTCTGGCATGCGGTGTTCACCATCCCTCATTTTTCCAGGACTATCATCATGCAAGTACGAATCGTGGAGTTCCCCGAAGTCCGGGTCGCAGCGCTTGAACATTGCGGCCCCCCCGGGCTCGTCAATGAGAGCGTGAGCAGGTTCATCGAGTGGCGCATGCAGAGCGGGCAGTCGCCGGTGGCATCGAGTCGCAGCTTTGGCATTCCCTACGGCAACCCCGACACCACGCCAGCAGAAGCATTCCGCTTCGCCATTTGCGGCGAGATTCACGAGGCGGTGGAACCGAATGCGTTCGGCGTGCGCGAACTAGTGATTGCTGGCGGTCGCTGCGTCGTAGTGCGGCACGTGGGGTCACCGGACCACATCGGCGAATCGATCTATCCGATCTACCGCGATTGGCTGCCTGCCAGTGGCGAAGAACTGCGTGATCAGCCACTGTTCTTCCATTACCTGAGCGTGTATCCGCAAACACCGCAGGATCAATGGCAAACGGATGTGTATGTTCCGTTGCAGTAACGGGGCGAGCTGCTTTTTGCAGCGTGGCTGACGTTGGCGAGTCTCCGTTCAGGGGGATAGCTTTTTGTGAAAAGCTGTAATTGGCCAAAGTAGACCGTCAGCCATTCCATTGATGAGCCTAAATCCGGCGTCGATTGGCACTGGCATGGGGACGTCACTTGATTTCGTCCGCACAATTTCGGCGGCTACGTCAAATAGCAAAAGACGCTTAGTCACAGAAGTTTGGTCTGATCCCCTGCGCGAGCGCACATCCACAGTCTCAAGATGTAGATGCGTCGAGCCGTCTAGTTTCAATGCTTGGAATGTCTTGTGAAGCCTTTCTACACCCCCTTGGCTCGGAGTTTGCTGCTACGACTGCCAGAATGTCAGGCAAACTCCATATTCATCGAGAAGATCATCGGCAACTTCAAACTGAAACACCTTCTCTGGAAAGCATTCTGATAATGCGCGCGCCCAATATCTGACTATCTGCTCAGCAAATAAATGACACAGACGATAATCTTCCTCCGACAAACCAACTTTCAATATAGGCCGACTCGATGCATCTTCCCATTTTGTAAAAAATTGATTTATAGGAAAAATATTTCTATATCGCTCAACATCTCTACGCGACGCACTTTTTTCACACACGCCAGCTCTAGTTTCGACCAACCCCATTAAAGGAAACTTTTGCGGATCGTATTGCTGAGCGTTAGGCAGCCAGAAAACGTGGCCGTCAGACTCAATAAAATCAGGAGAAAGCAGACCTAGAACCGCAACTGCTTGTTCTAATGACACGGAGCTTCCCACATATGAAAAAACTCTCCGGACCCAATATCTGTAACAAACAGATTCAATGATTCTTTAAAAATATTACCTTGATAACTTTTCATCCATTCAACCCTAACCTATCAGCGCAGACTGAGGAACATTTCCCTCGAAAGCTTCTGAGTAATTTCCCATCTTGGCAAATATTTTCTGCTCGGTGCTTGGTTCCATTCAACCACTTTAATCTTAGCGCTATATACATCCCTGCGACTCTACTAAGCCCCTGCGCGCAATTCACATCCCTTTCTGAAGCGACTGGAGTCGATAACAGCCAGACATCGGATTCAGCCCCATAATTTTTTCCGGCCGACAAGCCTGCGTGCTCTATGACGGCGAGACTGAGACAACGTTTTGTCCTCGGCGCAATGAGCCAAGAGCGCGGTCAGCGGAATGTCTATAGGAAAGCCATCCTCCAGCCATTTAAGCGCTAGTCCCGACCAATATTCGGAATGCGACATCAAAGCTGTGATCACCAGCGGCTGCAACGCTATGTTGGCAGGTAGCGTATATTTTTTGCTAAGGGCTCTTACCGCATCAGGCAAATCGAGTGCAGCTGTTTCGAAAGGTTTCTCAAGCAGCGGCAATAGCCAGACATAGCTGAATTCTTCGTTCATCTTCTCCCCCGAGGCTGCTATCGACACCAAGGCGTTCATCAAATTGAGGTAACGAAGCGGGTTTCGAGGCCAACGGACACCGGCGTATCAGAGGGCAACAAGTCCGCCCCTACTCTTTCGCCATCACTGAAGAGATACATCGATAGAGTTTCTCGCTCGCCAAACCGCCATTCTAGAGAACCTATGTCTCCCAGATATTTCTCGTCGTTGAAATAGTATTGGTCGTGCAGCAGCACGCTCAGTCGCTTTCCCAAAAGCGAACGGGCGTTTTGCAGGTCTCGGCCAGATCTTGCTGGGGATGAGGAGTGGCGACCAGGCATCGAGTACCTCATATACGTGGGAATGGAGGCAGATACTACACAATCGCCATTACCTCCGCTCTTGGCGGGTTAGCGACGGCCTGACCTCTGCGCATCGACAGGCGGTCATCTTTCTACCGAAACTAGCAGAGCATAGCGGTGCCGCCACAGGCAGTGGCGAAAATGAGTAACTCAACCTATGTACTATGACTAGAGTGATAGCCGGTAGCGACAACCAGGACCACTGCGCAAGCTATTGAAATTGAAGGGTTGCAGGCTGGATATGTGTTAGTTCCTGCAGGTTGTGAAATCTTTATCCATCCGATGTGTCAAAAACGGCAACCCTTGGCTTAAAGAATTCTGGTCACCTGCCGCTATAGAGGTTGAGTCTTGCTGTCTTTTCTATACAAGACGAGGGAAAATGCTTTCGCATCATGGATGTATGACCTAAAGCCACTATCCTTCTGCATCAAGAAGGCACTTGTAGTTAAAGTGCTTACCGAAACGCGGAAGGACAAGAGTTATAGTGATTATCAAAATTAAAGGGATATTTATGAGATTCGCTAAACTGTTCGGGGCAGCAACTCTATTCACCTCTATGATTGCATCTGCCCAAGCAGGCACCATCGTCACCGTGAAGGTGAAGAACTCTACGACCGGTCCAGCCGCGTACACTTTCGAGTATTTTTCAGGGAGTGTAGCCCCCACTCCAAGTACGATTCTGCCGTCTGCAACGACAACATTTGCCCTGACCAGTGTCGCGGATACGGTTTCAGAAATGCGCTTCGTGTATACCTCAGGTAATAAGAAATGTCGTTTTGCAGCAAGCCACCAAGTCAATCCAACGACTAAAGCCCCTAGCTGGACTAAAATGGGCACTAGCACTGGTTTCGATAACGCTACTTGCAATGCAAATATCACAGCAATCCAATCGGCGCCTCCCTATAACTACACTGTCGAATTTGAAATCAAATAATCCGACATTTGTATAGGAACCCTAGCTGAAGATAGCTCTCGAGCTATCTCCAGCGTATGGAGTATCACCATGGAAATTTCGATTAAATCGTATCATGCAAGTACACAGACAAAAGTTTCTACACAAGAGAAGCTTCCTTCGTCCAACCCTGTAAATTTACCTTCAGGGGATACCGCCCCCAAGACGACGGAGACCGTCACAATCTCCGATTCTGCACGGGCACTGTACGCATTAAGTAAGGCTGGTGACAAACAAGCCACTATATCCAATAGGGATTTAAAAGGACAATATGCAAAAGGTCAGAGCGATATGTACAATTTCGGGCAGCGGATTGCTGGCGGGAATCTTAACAATGAGGATCTACTTCCCAAAACAGACGACCCTGCCCGTTTGGCGTTAGGTCAACAGTCACTGGATTACGCAATTGGGCTTTCTAAAGCCCCCCCGAAAAACTTCCAAATCCATTTGAAGGCATGGCCCGAAACGGGCTAAGCAATATTGTTTATGATGATTCAGGAACCTATACGGATGCAGAACGGTATGCCGCTTATGGGGAGCTTAGTAAGCAGGATGAAACATATTTTTCCAAGTTGTACGCCACTATAACGAACGGCGGTGACAACAGTGAAATCTTCAAAGGCATCATGGACTATTTCGATGATCTTCCAGGGGTCGAGAAAGCGGCATACCCTGATGGTTTTAGGGACAGTATAAAAAGTCTTTACCAAGAGCAGTTAGGACAATCGGGGCCGGTCGCCCTTCTCCGGCAATCGACTGAAAACGACGCTGATAAATTGTCACCGAGCTTCTTCAACAAGGAACAATCACCGGAGCAGATGTTACAGGCCGTCTTAGAAAAAGCGATTGCTCTTTCGACGGTCTGACCAGCCCAAAGCAACCAATGTGTCAGTGCGCGGATTAATTAGGACCGTCAGCAGGATTTCCGGTTTACTCTGCTGGAGATCGCCGACCTTCACTCCATGCCGCAAGAGATTGATGCACGTGAAAGCCACTGGAAAGCCGTGCTAATGACGCGAACATTTGGCTACAACCTCAACTGAGCGCATGTCACTGTCTGGCTGCGCTACCGTCTCAGAAGTCAGGACGCCGAAAGGTGCCGCACAGCCGACGCGCTAGGCCGCTCATTACAGGTATTCCCGCCTCAACACCCGCGAAACGCTTGCAGCATGGCGAAGCCCCTTCGCCTGTCAATTTCAGCAACCCACCCTACCCCGTCGGCCCAACACATCCCACTTAATGCCAACACAATCAGTAGGTAGCCCAACAAACTGCAGGCAAAAAAAATCCCGCAAAGCCTTTGGCTCGCGGGATTTCTTTATGTGTTTGGCGGGAAACCAGGGATTCGAACCCTGGAGACGCTATTAACGTCCGCCGGTTTTCAAGACCGGTGCATTCAACCACTCTGCCAATTTCCCTTGTGCATCACGAGATTATAATAGCCCATCCCGTCTCAGCGGGCGCCATAATACCCGAATGAAACACACTGTCAAACTCTCGCCATCGCTTGTTACAGAGCGTCTGTTATGATCTTTGCGACTGAACGTTTCAAAACCGAAGGAGTGTCGCCATGCGCGAACAGAATTACGCAGTGAATGGCAACGCGCAGGCTGAGCAGCTTGAAGTCAGCCGCGTGTTGCGCAACACCTATGGCTTGCTCGCCCTTACCCTCGCCTTCAGCGGCGTGATGGCGTTCGTGGCGCAGCAGATGCGCGTCGGCTACCCGAATATCTTTGTCGTGCTGATCGGCTTCTATGGTCTGTTCTTCCTGACCAACAAGCTGCGTGACTCGGCGTGGGGCCTGGTGTCGGCGTTTGCCTTGACCGGTTTCATGGGCTTTATCCTCGGCCCGATCCTCAACCGCTACCTCGGCATGGCCGGTGGGGCGGAAGTGGTCAGTTCGGCGTTTGCCATGACGGCCCTGGTGTTTGGTGGCCTGTCGGCCTACGTGTTGATCACCCGTAAGGACATGAGCTTCCTGGGCGGCTTCATCACCGCGGGCTTCTTCGTGCTGCTGGCGGCCGTGGTCGCAGGCATGTTCTTCCAGATCAGCGGTCTGCAACTGGCGATCAGCGCGGGTTTTGTGCTGTTCTCCTCGGTGTGCATCCTGTTCCAGACCAGTGCGATCATCCACGGCGGTGAGCGTAACTACATCATGGCGACTGTCAGCCTGTATGTGTCGATCTACAACCTGTTCATCAGCCTGTTGCAGATCTTCGGCATCATGAGCCGCGACGACTGATCGCTAGCGCAATAAAAAATGCCCCGTATCGAAAGATACGGGGCATTTTTGTTTCTTACGTATCGAGAGCAGCCAATCAGTACTGGTTGGGCTCCATTTCCAGATCGACCTTGAAACGCTCTGCAATGTCGCGCTGGATACGCTGGGCCAGGTTGGCGATATCGTGCCCGGTAGCACCGCCGTAGTTGACCAGCACCAGCGCCTGGAGCGTGTGCACCCCGGCATCCCCCTCACGAAAGCCCTTCCAGCCGGCCTTGTCGATCAGCCAGCCGGCCGCGAGCTTCATCTGCCCATCGGCCTGTGGGTAAGCCACCAGGTCCGGATACAGCGCCTGCAGTTCAGCCGCCAGCGCCTGGGACACCAATGGATTTTTGAAGAAACTCCCGGCATTGCCCAGCTCTGCCGGGTCCGGGAGTTTTTCCCGACGGATGCTGCAGATGGCCCGGCTGACATCGCTCGGCGTCGCGTCGGTGATGCCCTGGGTTGCCAGGCGCTGCTGCACCGGGCCGTAGTCGAGTGTGAGGTGGCTGGCGCGACTCAGGGCAAAACGCACCCTCAGGATCAGCCAGCGCCCGGTCTCGTGCTTGAACAGGCTGTCACGGTAGGCGAAGTTGCATTCTTCCAGGCTGAAGTCGCGCAGTTCGCCAGTGTGTCGGTCCAGGGCGGTGAGGCCGACGAACACATCCTTGATCTCCACACCGTAGGCGCCGATGTTCTGCATGGGGGCTGCGCCAACGGTGCCGGGGATCAGGCTGAGGTTTTCCAGGCCGCAGAAACCCTGCTCCAGGGTCCACAGCACGAACGGGTGCCAGGCCTCACCCGCCTCGGCTTCGACCACCACCTGCGTGCCGTCATCGTGCAGCACACGGATGCCTTTAGTGGCCATGCGCAGCACCAACGCCTGGATGTCCTGGGTCAGCAGCAAATTGCTGCCACCGCCGATCACCAGCAACGGCACCGCCTGCGCAGCTGAATAGGCCAGGGCCTCACGGACGTCGTCGTCGCTGTGGGCCTCGGCGAATAGCCGGGCACGTACGTCAATGCCAAAGCTGTTGAATGGCTTGAGCGATACCTGCGCAAGCACCTGCAAGGTCATAACCGCCCCTTCAATTCGATCACCAATAAATCACAGGCACGTTCGATCAAGTCCAGGACCCGTTCGAAGCCTTGTTCACCTTCGTAATACGGGTCGGGGACTTCGTCCACTTCAGCTTCGTAACGGCGCAGGAACAGGTCCAGCTCCGCCTTGCCCTGCGCCGGCTGCATGGCCTTGAGGTTGCGCAGGTTGCGGTGGTCCATGGCCAGGATCAGGTCATAGCGCGCAAAGTCGGCGCGCGAGACCTGCTGGGCCCGCTGGGCCGACAGATCGTAGCCACGCACCAACGCCGCACGCTGGCTGCGTTGGTCCGGCGGGTTGCCGATATGCCATTCGCCGGTACCGGCGGACGCTACGTCGACCTGCCCCGCCAGCCCCGCTTCACGCAATTTATGACGCAGTACGCCTTCTGCGGTGGGCGAGCGACAGATATTGCCCAGGCAGACAAACAGGACCTCCATCAGGCCCCCAGCAGGCGACGGACGCGCTCAAGGTCTTCCGGGGTGTCGACACCGGCCGGCGGCGCTTCCAGCGCATCGCCCACGTGGATGCGCACGCCGTGCCACAGCGCCCGCAGTTGCTCCAGGGATTCGGTGTTTTCCAACCAGCACGGGCCCCAGCTGACGAAGTCATGCAGGAAACCGGCGCGGTAGGCGTATATGCCGATATGGCGGCGGTAGGGCACGCCTTCCGGCAACACATCAGGTTGCTTGGCAAACGCATCGCGGGCCCATGGCAAGGTCGAACGGCTGAACGTCAGCGCCAGGCCGTTGATGTCGCTGACCACCTTCACCACGTTCGGGTTGAACAGGGTCGCGATGTCTTCGATCGGCTCGGCCAGGGTCGCCATGCGGGCTTCGCCATGGGCTGCCAGGTTGGCGGCTACCTGGTCGATCACGCTCGGCGGGATCAACGGCTCGTCACCCTGCACATTGACCACGATGGCATCGGGCGCGAGGCCAAGTTTTGTGGCGACTTCGGCCAGGCGATCGGTGCCGGAGTTGTGATCTTCACGCGTCAGTACGGCTTCGGCGCCGAAGCCTTGGCAGGCTTCAATGATACGCGGGTCATCGGTGGCCACCACCACGCGCTCGGCGCTGCTTTTGCAGGCCTGTTCCCACACCAGCTGGATCATCGGCTTGTCGCCGATCAGTTGCAGCGGCTTGCCCGGCAGCCGGGTCGACGCATAGCGGGAGGGAATGACAACGGTAAAGGCTGTGGTCATTTATCCAGGCGCTCATCGGTGGTCAGGGTGCGGGCTTCGCTTTCGAGCATCACCGGGATGCCATCACGGATCGGGTAAGCCAGGCCGGCGCCTTTGCTGATCAGCTCGGTTTTGTCGGCGCTGAGCTTGAGCGGGCCTTTGCAGATCGGGCAAGCGAGGATGTCGAGCAGTTTGGTGTCCATGAGTGTTTCCTGGAAAGAAGCGGTTTAAGGCAAAAGACGGGCAGGCAACAGACGCATCAACTGCGTGTCGAACCAGGCAACGAACGCCGGCGACGGCAGTGCATCCACCGCAAGGTACCACCAGTCGGGCTGGGCAAAGGCGCGGCACTTCACCGCGTCCTTCTCGGTCATGACCAGCGGCAATGACGGCGTAAAATTCAAGACCTCGGCACTGTATGGCGCGTGGTCGGCAAACGCATGGGATATCGGCTGCCAGTGTAGCGTTTCAAGGGTATTGAAGAAACGTTGCGGGTTGCCGATGCCGGCGACCGCATGCACTGGCTGGCCCGGTGCAAAATGATCGACCGGCTGGCGCTCGCCGGTCTGTAGATTGACCAGCGCGGCGGGCTGCAAGCGAAAGGCAAAACCGTCCTCGCGGTCGCTGGCGGCGCCGTTATAGAGCAGCGCGTCGACACTCTGCAGCCGCTCCACCGGTTCGCGCAACGGCCCTGCCGGCAGGCAACGGCGGTTGCCCAGGCCACGGGCGGCGTCGATCAGCACCAGTTCAAGGTCACGGGCCAGGCGGTAATGCTGCAGGCCGTCGTCGGAGAGAATGAGGTCCAGGGTTTCACTGGCCAACAGCGCCTTGACCGCACGGCTGCGATCGGGATCGATCATTAGCGGTACACCGCAGCGCTGCACAATCAACAAAGGCTCGTCACCTGCCAGGTCAGCGCTGTGGCTGGCTTCGACCCGCCACGGCAACTGTGGTGGCTTAGCGCCATAACCGCGACTGACTACGCCCACGCGCAAGCCGCTGCGTCGGCAGTGCTCGATCAACCAGAGGATCAACGGCGTCTTGCCCGTGCCCCCCACAGTGATATTCCCGACCACCACCACCGGCACCGGCGATTGATAGATCTCGCCCTCACCCGCCAGAAAGCGTGTGCGCTTGCGTTGCACCACCCGGCGATACAGAGATTCCAGCGGCCGCAACAGTGCGAGTGCCGGATGGCCTTCGTACCAGGCCTTGAGCAAACGATCGGACATGGCCATCAGGGTGGGCTCGCCGCCTCGACGGTGGTCATGCGCAGATGGCTGAAGCCGAGCTTGCCGGCGGCATCCATCGCAGTGATCACGGCTTGGTGCTGGGTCTTGCCATCGGCGCTGATGGACAACGGCCGCTGGGTGTCACCGCCGGACTCTTTCTGCAACGCATCCATCAGGCTGGCGAGGTCGTTTTTCTCGAGCAACTGATTGTTCACCGAAAACACCCCGTCAGCGCTGATGGCGATGTCCAGTTGCTTGACTTCCTGGTCTTCGGCCGGCGAGCCGCTCACGGCTTCCGGCAGGTCGACGCGCAGCTCGGTTTGTCGGGTGAAGGTGGTGGTGACGACAAAAAACAGCAGCAGGATAAACACCACGTCGATCAGCGACGCGAGGTTGATATCGACATTTTCCCGTTGCTTGCGGCGAAATTTCACGCTTTGCCCCCAACCAGATCCACGTCACGGTCGCCCTGCACCACTTCCACCAGTTTGATGGCTTCCTGTTCCATGCCCACCACCAGTTCATCAATGCGACGTTGCAGGAAACGGTGGAAGAATACCGAAGGAATACCCACCATCAGGCCTGCTGCCGTGGTGATCAGCGCCTTGGAAATACCACCGGCCAGCACGGCCGCGTTGGTAGTCATGCCGGAGCCCATGAACGAGCTGAAAATATCGATCATGCCCAGTACCGTACCCAGCAAACCGAGCAATGGCGCCATGGCGGCGATGGTGCCGAGGGCGTTGATGTAGCGCTCCAGTTCATGGATGACGCGCGCGGCGGCCTCTTCGATGCACTCTTTCATGATCTCGCGACCATGCTTGGAGTTGGCCAGGCCGGCGGCGAGGATTTCACCCAACGGCGAATTGGCGCGCAGTTCCTTGAGTTTGTCCTTGTCCAGCTGCTTGTTCTTGATCCAGGACCAGACCTGCCCCAGCAGATGCTCGGGGGTAACGCGACTGGCACGCAGGGTCCACAGGCGTTCGGCGACGATGCCGAGTGCGGCGATAGAGCTCATGATGATCGGCAACATCATCCAGCCGCCGGATTTGACCAATTCCCACACAGTGAATGTCCCCTCGAAAAAGTGCGCCACTTTACCATATAGGTTCGTCGGCCACAGACCCCATCGGCCGCGGCTGCCAGAGCCTAAGGTAACCGCTCGCGCCAGAACCTGCGTTGACTGCGCGCAACAACCGGTGGTGCGAAAGCGCCCAATTGCACGCGCACAGCACCCTGCTCGGCACTGTCATACACCTGGCTGCCCAACCGCTGGTAGCGCGCCATCACCTGGGGATGCGGATGGCCGAACGCATTACCCCGCCCCCGTGAAATAAGCACGGAACCAGGGGCGAGGCGCTCCAGAAACGCCCACGACGAAGAACTGCGACTGCCATGGTGCGGCGCTTGCAACCATTCAGTGGGCACCGCCAGCGGGGAAGCGAGCATGGCCTGTTCGGCGGCGCGGTCAATGTCGCCGGTCAGCAGCAGGCGCTCGCCATTGGCCTGCACCTGCAACACGCAAGACTTCGGATTGCCACTGATGGCGCCAGGCCACTGCCAGAGTTCGAACGTCACGCCGTCCCAGGTCCAGCGCTCGCCACTGATGCACGGCCGGGTGCCGAGAAACGCCGGCAGCCCGTCGGTTTCTCCACCCACCACGCGCTTGATCGGCAGGCCCTTGGCAATCGCTGCCGCACCACCGGCATGATCGGCGTCGGCGTGGCTGAGCAGCATCAGGTCCAAGGCCGCTACCCCAAGCTTTCGCAACGACGGCAACACCACGCGGGCGCCCAGGTCAAAGGTTCCGGAGCGTGGACCGGCGTCATACAGCAAAGTGTGGTGACGCGTGCGCAAAATCAGCGACTGTCCCTGCCCGACGTCCAGCTGCACGACCTCCACCTGCCCATGGGGCACCCGTTCTTGCGGCGGAAACACCGCCAGTAACAGCATCGGCCAGCCCAGCAGCCGAAACGGCACGCCCTTGGGCAGCAGGAGCAGCACCGCACCGAGCAGACTCACCAGCCAGTAGCCCAGCGGCACCTCGGCCGGGATCCAGGCAGGCATGTACCCGGCCAGCCACGCCAAGCCGTTGAACAAGCCGTCCAGCGCACCGCCCGCCAGCCACAGCAATCCATCACCCACCCACGGCAGCGGCAGCAACGCGGTCCCCAGCAACGCCAGCGGCAATACCACCAGGCTGATCCAGGGCACCGCAACCAGATTAGCGAACGGTGCGCTGAGGCTGATAGGCAGCCCCAGCACCAGCAAGACCGGAAACAACCCGATGGCAATCAACCACTGCGGGCGGGTCCACGCCTGCCAAAGGCTCCACGGTCCCAGCCGTCCGCCAAACGCCAGGACCAGCACCGCCACCGCCGCAAACGACAGCCAGAACCCTGGCTGCAGGCTGGCCAACGGCTCCAGGACCAGCACCGCATTGAGTGCCAGCAGCAATGGCCACCACAGCCCCAGATGCCGGAAGCGCAAGCGCCACAACAACACCAACCCGACCATCACGCAGGCGCGCTGCACCGGCACGCCAAACCCTGCCAGCACGCCGTAACCCAGCGCGGCGCTGAACGCCAGGCCGCACGCCCAGGGCAGCCACGGCCAGGTTCGCGGCCAGCAGCCGTAGCGCGCCAACCCGGCGATCACCCCGTAGATCAAGCCCGCGAGCAAACCGATGTGCTGGCCGGAAATGACCAGCAGATGCACGGTGCCGGTGTCCTGCAACACCTGCCAATCGGTAGCGGCCAATCCGGAACCATCGCCCAATACCAGGGCCATCAGGCCGGCTTCCCGGCCCTGGGCATCCACCACCATCAGGCGCTGGCGCACGTTGTCACGCCAGGCGTGGCGGGCCGGTGCCAGACGCTCGCCGTCCTTCACCGTACCGGTGGCGCCAATCCGCTGGGCCAGCAGCCAGGCTTCCTGATCAAAGCCGTGGAAATTCAGCAACCCGGCCGGTCGTTTGAGAGTAATCGCCAGGCGCCAGCGTTCACCGCTGCGCACCGGCGGCCCGCCACGCCAGGACACCCGGATGCGTGTAGGCAACCGCGCGTTACGTGACCGGCTGTCGGTCAGTACGAAACGCACGCCCTCGCCCGTCTGTTGCGGCAGACCGGTGACCCACCCTTCCACCCAACGCGTCTGGCCGTCCAACGCTGGCCGCAGGCGGTCATCCAGGGCCCACTGTGCGCTGATGCACGCCCAACTCAGCCCCAGCAGGAAAAACGCCAAGGGGTAAGTGCGAAACGGCAACAGCATCAACGCCAGCACCAGCAGGGCGATCAGCCAGCCGGTTGCCGGCAATGCCGGTAGAAAACGCAAGGCCAGCAGCCCCAGCGCAAACGCGAACATCCCTGTCCTCATGAATCATCCTTTTCAAGTGATCCACTCAGTCTTAGCCGAGCACCCAGCGCGGCCTATGATGTTTTGTCACAAAGTCTGAATTTTCTGTTTATAGAATGCGGGCATACTTGCCCCTCGAACTGACCTGGACCCCTTATGCCCCGGCGCTTATTCAAACGGTACATGCCTGATCCCAGCAGTATCCGGGAACACAAGTCATTACAGTTTCTCGGCACGTTGCTGCATGACCCGAACCTCTGGCACCTCAACCGCCACTCGGTCGCACGCGCAATGGCCGTGGGTTTGTTCGCGGCCTTTATCCCGATTCCTTTGCAGATGCTGCTGGCGGCGGTCCTGGCGATCACGGTGCGCGGCAATATGCCCATCGCGGTCAGCCTGGTATGGCTGACGAACCCGATTACCATGCCGGTGGTCTTTATCTGCACCTACATGACCGGCGCCTGGCTGATGAATGTGCCGCCCCGCAGCCTGCCCGATGACCTGACCTGGGAATGGATCAGCGGCCAACTGAGCACCTTATGGCAGCCGTTCCTGCTCGGTTCAGTGGTGTTGGGGCTGGTGCTGGGCGCCCTCGCCTACTGCCTGACCATGGGCTATTGGCGCTGGTGGGTTGCCCATCAGTGGAAAAAGCGCAAACAACGCCGCGCCTAGCAGGCCCGCAAGCGCAACTGCACGCGCAACCCTTGCCCCACACCCTGCGCACTTCGCGCTCGGTGTAGCCGATGGCCTTGAGCTTACGGCGGGTCTGGCTGATGTGCATGCCGAGGCTGCTGTCATGGAGGCATAACCGCGTTGCAGCACGTGCTGATATAGAAAGGCTTTGCTGAGCACTTCTTCGCTGTTGCGATGCAGGTAGGCGGACTGCTGCGGGATTCATTAGTCTCTGCCAGTCATTCTTAATGGCTGATTACTCAATATTCCCCCGCCGCGGCCAATCGCCGCCGGACGCCAATTGGCTTGAAGATTGCCATCTGTCATTAATTTGCAAGATTCCTCACCGCGCAAATGGCTACACTGCGCAGGTGGCGCGGGCCGGATGCCCGCGCAATTCCGTAGATATCAATGTGGTAGCAGGAGAGTGGCGTGCTGACAAGAATGGGGA
>Ga0209173_100328_pt1 | contig 31331 bp, 26 predicted proteins | sample SynthPrep_16_END_FD_187206 | JGI IMG/M metagenome (GOLD analysis project Ga0209173, IMG submission 187206) | Synthetic microbial communities from Ohio, USA - SynthPrep_16_END_DS12_MetaG (SPAdes) (version 2) | ecosystem: Engineered > Bioreactor > Aerobic > Activated sludge | place: USA: Ohio... | reverse complement strand
CCCCCGCACCGCCCCGCACCATGGCCGCCACCTGCATAACCCCAATAACAACAGGTCTGACACCATGAGCACTTTCGACCCGCGCCGGCTTTTGCTGGCAACCGCTGTCGCCAGCATTGCCCTCCCCGTTGTCGCTGAAGAACACGGCTTCCTGGAAGACGCCAGCGCCAACCTAAACCTGCGTAATTTCTTCTTCAACCGCAACTACACCAACCCCAGCAAGACCCAGGGCGGCGCACAGGAGTGGACGCAAAGTTTCATCCTCGACGCCAAATCCGGCTTCACTCAGGGCACCGTCGGTTTCGGCGTGGATGTACTGGGCCTGTACTCATTGAAGCTCGATGGCGGACGCGGCACGGGTGGCACCCAGCTGTTGCCGCTGGACCACGATGGCCGCCCGGCGGATGAATTCGGGCGTCTGGGCGTGGCGTTCAAGGCACGGGTTTCAAAGACAGAAGTGAAAGTCGGCGAATGGATGCCGGTGCTGCCGATCCTGCGTTCGGACGATGGCCGCTCGCTCCCGCAAACCCTGCGCGGCGGGCAAATCACCTCCAAGGAAATCGACGGCCTGACCCTGTACGTCGGCCAGTTCCGCGCCAACAGCCCACGGGACGACAGCAGCATGACCGACATGTCCATGTTCGGGAAAACCGCGTTCACCTCCGACCGCTTCAACTTCCAGGGCGGCGAATATGCCTTCAACGACAAACGCACCCAGATCGGTGTGTGGAACGCCCAACTCAAGGACATCTACCGCCAGCAATACCTCAACCTGATCCACAGCCAACCGGTGGGCGACTGGACCCTGGGCGCCAACCTCGGGTTCTTCTATGGCAAGGACGACGGCAGCGCCCGCGCCGGTGACCTCGACAACAAGACCTGGTCCGGACTGTTCTCGGCCCGATACGGCGGCAACACGTTCTATGTCGGCCTGCAAAAACTCACCGGCAACAGCGCCTGGATGCGGGTCAACGGCACCAGCGGCGGCACCCTGGCCAACGACAGCTACAACGCCAGCTATGACAACGCCCAGGAAAAATCCTGGCAGGTGCGCCACGACTACAACTTCGTCGCCCTGGGCATTCCAGGCCTGACCGTGATGAACCGCTATATCAGCGGCAGCAACGTACACAGCGGTACGGTCACCGACGGCAGGGAATGGGGACGGGAAAGTGAAGTGGGCTACACGGTGCAGAGCGGAACGTTGAAGGACCTCAATGTGCGCTGGCGCAATTCCAGCATGCGCCGGGACTACAACAACAACGAGTTTGATGAAAACCGGTTGATCGTCAGTTACCCGATCTCTTTGCTCTAATGCAGGAAGTCCCATGGTTGTGACTGCGCTGGAAAAACGCTCACCTATTGGGAAAAATTTCCCCTACGGTCGGTACGAAAACGACACAACCCCAAATGAACCAACTCCATCGTTGCACCAATAACAATCTGTTCCAACCAACACTTCACTTAATGTTTGCAAGATGGAGCAACCATGACGACAGTAACTTCATACAACCCAAGTCCACTCTCCAGGAATGACTGGCGACAAAAACCGGACGAAAAACATACGGCACACACCTCACACCGCCAGAGCGCCCATCAGGAGCCGACCCACAACAAGGAAGCTGGCCAGCGCCAACGGCACCGGTCTCACTGTTCCAGTCACTTCACTCAACACAAGTACGACGCAGCCCCACCACCCGCAAAACCCGCTGTCACGCCACCCGTTAACGAGTACCGCGCCAACGAATTCGTTTCGACCAATCTTGTCAACGTGCCCAGGTCTGCGAGTGCGGCCCCCGAGACCCACGAATTTGACAAAGGCAATGTCAAAATAACCTCGTCGCCCATGCACCAGGGGAGCTTCAACGGCACGACTATCGCGCGAAACAAGGTCACCATCGAAACGGGCAATCAGGACGATCATATCGAGATAAAGACCCTCCAGTCGGGGGGCATCGTGGCCGAAATCAATGGAAAAGCCTACGGGCTCCCCATCGAAAATATCGGTGCAATGACTGGGCTGCTTGAAATAAAAACCAACGGTGGGAAAGATCAAGTAAACATCGCCAAAAATATCTGGTTCGAAACGCAGATCAGCCTCAACGATGATCATCGTGTATCAGGCCGAAATGGCTACACGTCCGCACCTGAATCCTCTGACAAAAAAACGTTTTCGGAGGCAGACGCTATCCCGGTGGCTTCCCAAATGAAGCAAGAGGGTGATAGCCGGGTCTTCAGGAAGGGCGATGTGACCATTTCATATGATCAAAACAAGGACTCCTACCGGTCCGGGCATGGCGTCACACAAATTAAGACAGGCAACGGTGATGACAAGGTTCGCATCAGTGCCGCCGCCGATGGTTCATTAATGGCCAATATCAATGGGGAGTCATTTTTGCTACCTGTCAAAAATGACCCCACCGGACAATCGCGACTGTTTCTCCAAACCCAGGAAGGTAGCGATAACGTCACCATCGACTCGAACGTTAAAAACTTCTCTTATATCAACTTGGGCGCGGACAAGTCGGGGACGGTTTATACCGGCGGTGGATTTGTCTCCGGCCCGGAAGAAACGAAGCAGGACCAACAATATAGAAACCAGAACTACAACCCTGTTTAAAACCGCCTGAGTGACCAGGCTGTACGCGCTCGTCAGCCTGGCATAAAACTGCGACGAACTTGCTGTATGGTGCGCGCGTGTCATGGATGACCGAAACCTGCAGCCAACGTCTTTCGAGTCCGCCGTACACCATGAAACCCTTCGCCACCGTATCGGCCCTACTGCTCCTGGCCCTGAGTCTCAGCGGCTGCATCGGCCCGCCCCTGGCGCTGACACCGCAGACCGAACAACGCCTGAAAACCGAGGCGCCGATCCGTTTTTTGCTGACCTTCGATGACGGCCCCAGCGCCTCGGGCTTCATGAACCCCAGCCGTTCGGTGATGGCGGACCTGGCGAACAACCCGATACAGCCGGGGATCAAGGCGGTGTTCTTCCTGCAGACCGAGGCGCCCCGCTCCGGCGGCAACCCGCGGGGCTACAAGACCATGGAGCGCGAATACGCGGCCGGCCATATCCTGGGCTTCCACACCGCGACCCCGTGGCACAGCAACCATCGCTTGCAGAATCCAGCTGAACTGGAGCACTACCTCAGCCTGGGATCATCGACCCTCACCGCCATCACCGGCCAACCGCCCACACTGGTACGCCCGCCGTTCTGGAACTACGACAAGCGCACCTTCGCCGCCTATCAGCAACACGGCATGCATGTGTTGCTGACCGACCTGAGTGCAAACGATGGGGTGATCTGGGTGTTCAACGGCAGCCCGCGTCGACGGGAAAACCTGATACGCCAACTCTCGGTGGTACGCGAGCGCATCGCCAAAGGCGAATTACCGACGGTGGACGGCGTGATCCCGGTGGTGGTGACCTTCCACGATATCAACCGCTACACCGCCTGGCACTTGAAGGAATACCTGCAAATCCTGCTGGACAGCGCCCATATCAATGGCGTGCCCCTCGCCACACAGCCTTTCTACACCGACCGGGCAACCTTGCAGCGAGCCGCCATGGCCCGCACGGTAAAAAGCGCCGACGAAGTCGTGCACCTGCCCGGTGTGTGGAATTGGGTGTGGGACGCTGACTCGCACTAGGCGCGCGACTCTACCCCCAACTCATCCCACACCGACTCGGCCAAGTGAAACGTCGCATTCGCTGCCGGAATCCCGCAATAGATCGCGCTCTGCATCAGCACTTCCTTGATCTCGGCGCGGGTCACACCGTTGCTCGCGGCGGCGCGCAGGTGCAGCTTCAGCTCTTCGCTGCGGTTCATGCCGATGAGCATGGCGATGGTGATCAGGCTGCGGGTATGCCGCGCCAGCCCCGGGCGGGTCCAGATATCACCCCAGGCGTGGCGGGTGATCATTTCCTGGAACTCGCTGTTGAACTCGGTCAGGGCGTTGAGGCTGCGGTCGACGTGGGCGTCGCCCAGCACTTCGCGGCGCACTTGCAGGCCTTCGGCATAACGTTGTTTCTCGTCCACAAAACGCTCCTCATGCAACGGTGACGACAGGCACATACCTGTGGCGAGGGAGCTTGCTCCCGTTGGGTCGCGCAGCGACCCCAGTGGGGCCGCTGCAGGGTTTTACAAATAGTGGGGTTGCGGCTGCTCAGGGGCTGCTACGCAGCCCAACGGGAGCAAGCTCCCTCGCCACAGGGTTCAGCGATACTCAGCGCGATAGCAGAAATTCCAGCACACGGTCGCTGAACGCCGCGCCGGCTTGTACGTTGGACAGGTGCGCGGCGTAGAACTCGGCGTACTCGGCGCCCTTCACGTGCTCCTGGATAAAGTGCCCACCAGACGGCGGCGTGACCGCATCTTCGCTGCCGGCAATCACCAGGGTCGGCACTTTGATGGAAGACAGTTGCTCACGGAAATCCGCATCGCGCACGGCCGCGCAGTTTGCGGCATAACCCTGGGGATCAGTCGCCGCCAGCATATCGGTGATCAGCTTGGCCTGGACAGGATGAGCCTCGGCGAAGTCGGCGGTGAACCAGCGGGCAATTGACGCATCACGCAGGGCAACCATCGCGGCCGCACCGTCGCGCAGGACCATCTCGATCCGCGGGTTCCAGATCTCCGGCGTGCCGATCTTCGCGGCGGTGTTGCACACCACCAGCCGGCGCAAACGCTCACCCGCGTTGATCCCCAGCCACTGGCCGATCAGGCCGCCCATGGACAACCCGCAGAAATGCGCGCGCTCGATCTGCAACGCATCCAGCAGCGCCAACACGTCACGGCCCAACTGCTCGATGCTGTAGGGACCTTCGGTGACCAGCGACTTGCCATGGCCCCGGGTGTCGAAACGCAGCACCCGGAAGTACTGAGTGAACGCCTCGATCTGGATGTCCCACATATGCAGGTCGGTGCCCAGGGAGTTGGACAGCACCAGTACCGGTGCATCTTCGGGGCCATCGAGTTGGTAGTTCAGTTCGCCATCGGCGAGTTGTACAAATCCCACAGCAGCCTCCTCAGGCAGTCAAAGCAAAATGTTCGGCCACGGCCCGGGTGACCCAGGTGTGCGCCTGGCCCAGGTAGTGCGCCGGGTCCAGCAGGCGATCGAGTTCGGCCGCCGAAAGCTCGGCAATCACTTGGGGTTCATCCCCCAGCACCGCCCGCAGGTGGCGCCCGTCGGCGACGGCGCGTTTGCAGCATTGTTCCAGCAGATGGTGCGCGGTTTCGCGGCCCAGGCGCTGGGCGAGGACGATGCTGACCGCTTCGGCCAGTACCAGGCCCTGGGTCAGATCAAGGTTTTGGACCATGCGCCGGGGGTCGACTTCCAGGCCTTCGCTGACCAGCAGCGCCTGATGCAATGCACCGGATACCAGCCGGCAAATCTCCGGCAGGGTTTCCCATTCGGCGTGCCACAGGCCCAGGCTGCGTTCGTGTTCCTGGGGCATCGCGCTGAACATCGTTGCCACCAGGCCGGGCACTCGCGTGGCAGCGCTGATCAGCACGGCAGCGCCCACCGGGTTGCGCTTGTGGGGCATGGTCGAAGAGCCGCCCTTGCCGGGGGCCGACGGCTCAAACACTTCCGCCGCTTCGGTCTGCATCAGCAGGCTGATGTCGCGGCCCAGCTTGCCGAGGCTGCCAGCGATCAAACCGAGCACCGAGGCAAACTCCACCAGGCGGTCGCGCTGGGTGTGCCAGGGTTGCTCCGGCAGGCCCAACTGCAACTCGGCGGCCAGTGCTTGCGCCACCGGCATCGCCTGTTCGCCGAGGGCCGCCAGGGTTCCGGAAGCACCGCCAAATTGCAGCACCAGCAAACGCGGCTTGAGCTCACTGAGGCGCTGCCGGTTGCGGGTGACTGCGCCGAGCCAACCGGCGATCTTCATGCCCAGCGTGACCGGCGTTGCATGCTGCAGCCAGGTCCGGCCCGCCAAAGGAGTTGTCCCGTAACGCTGAGCCTGGGCGGCAAGAATGTCCCCCAACCGCGCCAGATCATGTTCGATCAGCTCGACCGCACTGCGCAGTTGCAGCACCAGGCCGGTGTCCATCACATCCTGGCTGGTAGCGCCCAGATGCACATAACGTTCGGCGCCGGCATCTTCGCTGGCGATCAACTTGCCGAGGGCCTTGACCAAGGGAATCGCGGAGTTGCCTGCGGTGGCGATGGCGTCGCCGAGGGCATCTACGTCGTAGAGAGAAGCCAGGCAGGCCTGGGCAATGGGCGCGACGGCCGCTTGCGGGATCAACCCGACCTGAGCCTCGGCCCGGGCCAGCGCCGCTTCGAAATCCAGCATGCCCTGCAAACGCCCCTGGTCGCAGAACACTTCAGCCATGCCGTTGGCGGTGAAGTAGGCGTCGAACAGTTGGTTGCTCGTGCGCATCGTCATAACACATCCCTAGGTGGCGCATACCCGGCAACGGGCATGCGCCAGCCGATTACAGATCGTGGTGCAAATACGCCGCCTCTTTGGGCAGGCGCAAGCTGAACAGGAACGCCACCGCCATCATCGCCGTGACGTACCAGTAGAAGGTGTTCTCCATGCCCATGGACTTGAGACCCAAGGCCACATATTCCGCCGAACCACCGAAGATCGCGTTCGCCACCGCATACGCCAGGCCCACGCCCAGTGCGCGTACTTGTGGCGGGAACATTTCGGCTTTCACCAGGCCGCTGATGGAGGTGTAGAAGCTCACGATGGCCAGGGCCAGGGTGATCAGCACAAAAGCCAGGAACGGGCTGCTGACGGTTTTCAGGGTCAACAGGATCGGCACGGTGCACAGCGTGCCCAGGGCGCCGAACCACAGCATCGAGTTACGGCGGCCAATCTTGTCCGCCAGCATGCCGAACACCGGCTGCATGCACATGTAGAAGAACAGCGCGCCGGTCATGATGTAGCTGGCGGTCTTGGCGTGCATTCCGGCGGTGTTCACCAGGTACTTCTGCATGTAGGTGGTGAACGTGTAGAAAATCAGCGAGCCGCCGGCGGTGTAGCCGAGCACGGTGATAAACGCCGCCTTGTGATCGCGGAACAGCGCGGCAATGCTGCCGGCGTCCTTGTCTTCGCGCATTTCCTTGCTGGTGGTTTCTTTCAGGGTGCGACGCAGCAACAGCGAGATCACCGCCGCAATGGCGCCGATCACAAACGGAATGCGCCAGCCCCAGGCCCGCAGTTCTTCTTCGGTGAGGATCTGTTGCAGGATCACCACCACCAACACCGCCAGCAGTTGCCCGCCGATCAGGGTCACGTACTGGAACGAGGCGAAGAACCCGCGCTGGCCCTTGAGGGCGACTTCACTCATGTAGGTGGCAGTGGTGCCGTATTCGCCGCCTACCGACAGGCCCTGGAACAACCGGGCGACCAACAGCAGGGCCGGGGCCCAGGCACCGATGTCTTTGTAGGTGGGCAAAAAGGCGATGACCAGGGAGCCGGCGCACATCATCAGCACCGAGATCATCATGGAATTCTTGCGACCGTGTTTATCCGCCACCCGGCCGAACAGCCAGCCGCCAATGGGGCGCATCAGGAAGCCGGCGGCGAACACGCCGGCGGTGTTCAGCAGTTGCACGGTGGGGTCGTCCGACGGGAAAAACGCCGGGGCGAAATAGATGGCGCAGAAGGCATAGACGTAGAAGTCGAACCATTCGACGAGGTTGCCGGAAGAGGCACCGACAATCGCAAAAATCCTTTTGCTGCGTTCTTCTCCGGTGTAGTGGCTGGTTTTTGTTGTCATGTTTTTTCACTCAGTGGGAACGGTTATAGCCTAGACATACTTTGCAACAACCATGTTCCGCAAGCAGACTTTTGGATATTTGTTGCCTGGGCCGGCCTCATCGCGGGCAAGCCCGGCTCCCACATTTGGAATGCATTCCCCTGTGGGAGCTGGCTTGCCTGCGATAAATCCGCAACCCACTCAATAATCGAAGAACACCGTCTCTTCGTCTGTGCCCTGCAAAATCACATTCCACTGATACACACCCGCCGCATCCGCCTTGGCGATCAACGTACGGCGGCGCTCCTGCGGCACACACGCCAGCAGCGCGTCATCCCCATTCGCCGCTTCACCGTCAAAGTAAATCCGCGTCAGCAGGTGCTTCACCAGCCCACGGGCAAACACCAGCACCACCAGGTGCGGCGCCTGGGTCGTGCCCTTCAACCCCGGCACACTGCCCGGCTTGATGGTGGTAAAGCGAAAACGCCCTTCGGCATCCACCGGCACCCGGCCAAAGCCTTCGAAGTTCGGGTCCACCGGTTTGTCCTGCTCATCCTCGGGATGGTCGTACTTGCCGGCCGCATTGGCCTGCCAGACTTCCAGCATGGCGTCGTTGACCACATCGCCATTGCCATCCACCACCTGCCCGGTGATCGCCACGCGCTCGCCGAGGGTGGCGGCAACGGTCAGGTCTTCGCGGTTCAGCCAGGTCAGGCCGATGTGGTAATACGGCCCGACGGTGTGGGAAGTAGTCGCGTTGAGGCTCATCTCATTTCTCCATCGGCGTGGCGTCGCGGCCGCGCAGGACGATGTCCCAGCGGTAGCCGAGGGCATAGTGCGGAATGGTTTTTTCCAGATCGAACGAGGCGATCAGGCGTTCCTTGGCGGACGTGTCCGGGACGCAGTTGTAGATCGGGTCATAGGCCAGCAGCGGGTCACCGGGGAAATACATCTGCGTCACCAACCGCGTCAGCACACTCGGGCCGAACAGCGAGAAGTGGATGTGCGCCGGGCGCCACGCGTTGTGGTGGTTGCCCCACGGGTATGCGCCGGGCTTGATGGTCTGGAACTGGTACCAGCCGTCGGCGTCGGTGACGGTACGCCCGGTGCCGGTGAAGTTCGGGTCCAGCGGTGCGTCGTGCTGGTCGCGCTTGTGGTTGTAGCGGCCGGCAGCGTTGGCCTGCCAGATTTCCACGAGGATGCCGGGAACGGGCAGGCCGTTTTCATCCAGCACGCGCCCGTGAATGATGATGCGTTCGCCCTGGGGCTCGCCTTCGTGCTGGGCGGTCAGGTCGTTGTCCTTCTCGTTGACGCGCTCGGCGCCGATGGTCGGGCCGGTGATTTCCGACAGGGAATGGGGCAGGAACACCAACGGCTTGGACGGCGAACGCAGGTTCGTCGACTGGTAGGCCGGGTGCAGGTAGTCAGGCTGAGTACCCGCTTGCGGGCGCCGGTATCCGGGCTTGTCACTCATGGAGCAATCCTCTTTATTCTTGTGGGTCTCAAACGCGTTCGATCGCCAGGGCCAGGCCTTGGCCCACACCGACGCACATGGTCGCCAGGCCTTTGCTGCCACCGGTTTTTTCCAGCTGGTGCAGCGCGGTCAGTACCAGGCGCGCACCGCTCATGCCCAGCGGATGGCCAAGGGCAATCGCGCCGCCGTTCGGGTTGACCTGCGGTGCGTCGTCGGCAATCCCCAGTTCGCGCAGCACGGCCAGGCCCTGGCTGGCGAAGGCTTCGTTGAGTTCGATCACATCGAAATCAGTTACCGCCAGGCCCAGGCGCTCCACCAGTTTGCGCACCGCCGGCACCGGGCCGATGCCCATCACACGCGGCGCCACACCGGCGCTGGCCATGCCCAGCACCCGGGCGCGGGCAGTCAAACCGTGTTTTTTGACGGCTTCAGCAGAGGCCAGAATCAGCGCGGCGGCACCATCGTTCACACCAGAGGCGTTGCCTGCGGTGACGGTCTTGTCCGGACCATTGACCGGCTTGAGTTTGGCCAGGGCTTCCAGGGTGGTATCGGCCCGTGGATGCTCGTCGTGCTCGACCACGGTTTCGCCTTTTTTGTGGGCGACACGCACCGGTACGATTTCTTCGGCGAAGAAACCGGCGGCCTGTGCAGCGGCCGTACGTTGCTGGCTGCGCAGGGCGAAGGCGTCCTGGTCGGCGCGGGAGACTTTATAGTCGTCGGCCACGTTGTCAGCGGTTTGCGGCATCGGGTCGACGCCGTACTGGGCCTTCATCAACGGATTGATAAAGCGCCAGCCGATGGTGGTGTCTTCCAGCTTCATGTTGCGCGAGAACGCCGCATCGGCCTTGCCCATCACGAACGGCGCGCGGGACATCGACTCGACGCCACCGGCAATCGCCAGTTCCATCTCGCCGCTGGCGATGGCGCGGAAGGCCGTGCCGATCGCGTCCATGCCCGAAGCGCACAGGCGGTTCAGGGTGACGCCGGGAATGCTCTCCGGAAGGCCCGCCAACAATGCCGCCATGCGCGCCACGTTGCGGTTGTCTTCGCCGGCCTGGTTGGCGCAGCCGAGGAACACTTCGTCCACCGCGCTCCAGTCCACCGATGGGTTGCGTTCCATCAGCGCCTTGATCGGCAGTGCCGCCAGGTCATCGGCGCGCACGGTGGACAAGCCACCGCCAAAACGGCCGATAGGGGTACGAATGGCGTCACAGATAAATACGTCGCGCATCAGGCTTCTCCGGGGGCTTGGCCGTGGGCGGCAGCGGTGCGTGCCTCAAGGTCGCGCAGGGCAGTCAGTTCAATCTCGGTGGGTTCGGCGCTGGTGGTCACCTGGTCGGCAAAACGAATCGCCCAACCGGTGGCGGCCACTACTTGCTCACGGGTCACGCCGGGGTGCAGGGCGGTGACGACAAATTCGTGGCTGCCCTCCTCCGGCTCCATGATGCACAGGTCGGTAATAATCCCTACAGGACCGGCGCCTGGCAGACCCAGGCGTTTGCGCGAGTCACCGCCTTCGCCGTGGCCGACCGAAGTGATGAAGTCCAGCTTGTCGACAAACGAGCGGGCCGACTGCTTGAGGATGATCAGCACGCTCTTCGCGGAGCCGGCGATCTCCGGTGCGCCACCGGCACCTGGCAGGCGCACTTTGGGCTGGTGGTAGTCACCGACCACGGTGGTGTTGATATTGCCGAAACGGTCGACCTGGGCCGCGCCGAGGAAGCCGACGTCAATGCGCCCGCCCTGCAGCCAGTAGCGAAAAATCTCACCGGTCGGCACCACGGTGTCAGCGGTTTCAGCCAGCTCGCCGTCACCGATGGACAGCGGCAGCACCGAAGGCTTGGCGCCAATCGGGCCGGACTCGTAAATCAGCACCACATCCGGCGACGATGTCAGGCGCGCCAGGTTGGCAGCCTTGGAGGGAAGGCCGATGCCGACGAAGCACACCGAACCGTTCTTCAGGCGGCGCGCGGCGGCGACGGTCATCATTTCGTTGGTCGAGTAAGCCATTATTTGGCCTCCTGCGCGGTGGCCAGCTTGGCCTGGAATTCACTGAAATTGGCGGTGCCGTGGATGTATTCGTTGATCCACGCAGTAAACGTCTCACGGTCCCGGGCGATGGGGTCCCAGGCCTGGTAGAAACGGTTGTCACGCTCGGTGTAACCGTGGGCGTAGGACGGATGCGCGCCACCCGGCACATGACACACGGCAGTCAGGGCCCAGGTCGGCAGCACGCAGGCGTTCATCGGCGCGTTAAGGTCATCAACGATTTCTTCAACGGTAACGATGCAGCGCTTGGCCGCCAGGGCCGCTTCCTTCTGCACCCCGAGGATGCCCCACAGCAGCACGTTGCCCTTGCGGTCAGCCTTTTGCGCGTGGATCACGGTGATGTCCGGGCGCACCGACGGCACGGCCGCCAGTACTTCACCGGTGAAGGGGCAGGTCACGGTCTTGATCAGCGGGTTGACCTTGGGCAGGTCGGAGCCGGCGTAGGCGCGCAACACCGCGAATGGCAGGCCGGAGGCACCGGCGACGTAGGCATTGGCCAGGTCGGCGTGGCTGTGCTCTTCGATCTCCAGCGGTTGCGGCCATTGCTTTTCAACGGCGTCCCGCAGGCGATGCAGTGAACCCACGCCCGGGTTGCCGCCCCAGGAGAAAATCAGCTTGCGTGCACAGCCGGCGCCGATCAACTGGTCGTAGATCAGGTCAGGCGTCATGCGCACCAGCGTCAGGTCTTTCTTGCCCTGACGAATGATTTCATGACCTGCCGCCGTAGGGATCAGGTGAGTAAAGCCTTCGAGTGCAACGGTGTCGCCGTCATTCACGAACTGCTTTACCGCATCAGCCAGCGAAAGGATTTCAGCCATGGGGTGGGCTCCCGGTATCGATCGAAAAAGGCGCTGGAGGCAGCGCCGAAGTGCTTGAAGATTAAGCCGGGGGTCGGGGCCAAACAATCCGATAATCGACTGAGTGTTCGATTATCGAACGGATTGTTGTCTTGCTATCGGTCCGTTTCAGGTAGCGTCGGCATGGCTGACCATGCCCTTGATCACCACCGCGGTGGTGGCCAATGCCGCCGGGATCACCAGGGCGGTCAGCACCTGTTCGAAGTTCCAGCCCAGGCCCAGTAAGGTCGCGCCCATCCACGCCCCGAGGATCGCGCCAAAGCGGCCGATGCCGAGCATCCACGACACGCCCGTGGCGCGGCCCTGGGTCGGGTAGAAACGTGCGGCCAGCGACGGCATCGCCGACTGCGCACCGTTGACACACATGCCGGCAATCAACACCAGGGTCGCCAGCAGCGTGATATTGCCCAGGCTCTGCCCCACCGCGTAGGCAAACACCCCGGCCAGCAGGTAGAAAGTGCCGATGACCTTGTGCGGATTGAACCGGTCCATCGCCCAGCCCACGCCGACCGCACTCAATACGCCGCCAAACTGGAACAACGCACCGATAAACGCGGCCTGTTCCATGCTGGCGCCGCTGTCGCGCATCAGGGTCGGCAGCCAACTGGTCAGCAGGTAAACAATCACCAGGCCCATGAAATACGTCAGCCACAACAGCAAGGTGCCGGCGCTGTAGGTGCCGGAGAAGATCACCGCGAACACGTTGCGCGCCTTGACGGTTTTCTGTTCGGGCACGCTGAAGCTCGAGGCCTGGGCGACGATGCCCGGCTCGATAGGCGCCAGGGTCTTGCGTACCTTGTCGGTGCCGCGATTGCGCACCACCAGGTAACGCGCCGACTCCGGCAGCCAGAACAGCAGCACCACCGCGAGGATCAGCGGCAACAGGCCGCCGATCATCAGCAGGCTGTGCCAGCCATACGCCGGGATCAGCTTGGCCGAGATAAACCCGCCACCGGCCATGCCCAGGTTGAAGCCGCAGAACATGCTGGTCACCAGCAGCGACTTATGGCGTTCCGGGGTGTATTCGGAGAGCAGTGTCGTGGCGTTCGGCATGCCGGCGCCCAGGCCGAGACCGGTGAGGAAGCGCAGGATCAGCAGTTGATCGACGTTGCTGCTGTAGGCCGAGGCCAGGCTGAAGGCCCCAAACACCAGCACCGCCCCCACCAGCACCACCTTGCGCCCGAAGCGGTCGGCGAGCGGGCCGGAGCCCAGGGCGCCGAAGACCATGCCGATCAACGCGGCACTCATTACCGGGCCGAGGCTGGCGCGGTCGATACCCCAGTCCTGGGACAGCGCCGGGGCGATGAAGCCCATGGCGGCCGTGTCGAGGCCGTCGAGGAAGACGATGAGAAAACACAGGATCACCACTCGCCACTGATACCGCGACAGCGGCTGGGCGTTGATGAAGGACTGAACGTCCAAACAAGTACCGACAGCAGGTGAAGGCTGATTCATTATTTTTATTTCCACACCGATGGGCGGGCGAACGACCTTGAGTCGTCATTATTATTGGGGCGGCGCCTTGAAGCGCTGCCGCACATTAATAAGCCTTGGGAAACACCGTCAATTCATCCAGCCGGGATCTGTGCGGTCACCGAACAGCTTACGCAAACAGCTGCGCACTCAGCTCCTGGCTGGCACTGAGCATGCTCGGCAGGAAACGCTGCTCCAGCTCGCTGCGGCTGACCCGCCCGGCATGGGTGCTGACGTTCAGTGCCGCCAGGACCTGGCCCGAAGCGTCGTACACCGGCACGGCGATGGAACGCAGCCCTTGCTCCAGTTCCTGGTCGACAATGCACCAGCCCTGCTGTCGCACTTCCTGCAGGCATTCGAGCAAGGCTTGCGGGGTGGTGAGGGTGCGGCTGGTCTTGGTTTGCAGGTCGGCGTGGTCGAGGTAGTCCTGCAGCGAGGCGTCATCCAGCGCCGCCAGCAGGATACGGCCCATGGAGGTGCAGTAGGCCGGGAGACGGCCGCCCACGGAAAGGTCGACGGAAATCAGGCGTTGGGTGGTGGCGGAGCGGGCAATGTAGAGGATGTCATCACCTTCCAGGGTCGCCATGTTGCACGCCTCGTGGAGCTGCTCGCTCATGCGGTCCAGGTACGGCTGCGCCGAAACGGCCAGGGGCGTGGACGACAGGTAAGCGTGGCCGAGGGTCAGCACCTTGGGCAACAGCGAATAGGTACGCCCGTCGGTGGTGGCGTAGCCGAGTTTGATCAGGGTATGCAGGCAACGGCGCACGGCAGCGCGGGGGATTTCCGTGCGGTGGCTGATCTGGGCGATGGTCAGGTGGCGCTTGCGCTCCTGGAATGCCTGCACCACGGCCAGGCCGCGGGCCAGGGAGGTCATGAAATCCGGATCACCGGTAAACGCCTGGATGCGCTTGGCCGGTGACGCAACGATCGGCGGCGCCACTGATGCGAAGGAGTTGCGCAATTGATCGTTCATTTGGGGTCCTTTCTCTTATTTTTAACCGCTGCGGGAGGGTGACCGCTATTACAAGCCGCCGTGCAATGGCTGCACAAGGCAGGGCAACCAACATTGGGCGATTATCGGACGGTCATTCGATTATCGCAATTTGTCACCGCCGACCGGTGCCGGAACCCCTCTACATCCATTTGAGTGCCTTTCAGAATCGACTGATGTACGAGAGAAGTTAAGGTTGATTAACGCCTGTAGAACATTGCACGATTTATGGCGCCAATAGTTCAGCAAATACCCCACACACCTGCGTAACAAAACCCTCACACAAAGTTGACGATTTTTAACTTGTTGGCGATAGTGTTATTCAAGCGCGTGGCTATAATGCATCCTGTGCAGGAGCCAGCCTCGCCTGACCCCGAGGATAGATTTCACCCAGTCGTGCACCGGCTGCGTGCAGGCTCCGCCGCAAGTACCTGACACACATTTCGAATGCCTGCCAACTGCTTGTGGCTGTGACAAGAAAACTGTTGCTACGACAACTGCTCTTCTCCGGTATCGTGGCCGCGTGCAATAAAGAAGTGGTTTTTCCTGTATACCTTTCCACGCTGATCTTCAGATTGACGGTATACCGGGGGCGACTTCCCGGCATCGCGTTTCGCCGGAATCAAACTCAACTCAATTAGGTAACAATGTGACGAAAGACGAACTGCGCGCGGAACTTGAGCGCCAGGAACAACGTTACAAGGATGTTTACGGCGGGGAAGTCACCACCTACGCCGCCCAGCCAGAACCTGAACGCAAGCCATGGCGCAAACGAGCCAGCCTGCTCGACCAGGCCTTTGCCCAGGAAATCCAAAAGATTGAACAGGACCTCAAGGCCGAAGAGCCATAAGCGTTTCGGGTTGAGCTTCCAAAGGTGCCATCTCTCTGCCAGTACCACGCTGGTGGAGGGAAGCCCGTTATGTGGCCTTAGCGAAATTTCATACGATTGTTTCAGTTATTCCCTTCCGGCGCTTTATCCCGCGAATTTGATGGATCCTCCATATAAATCAATCACTTGCCAAAGCCCCGAAAACACCGGGATGCACGCCTCCCCCCCATTTTTTTTCGTTGAAGAATGTTACCGATGAGCAGCTAGTGCATTGATTACCGATGTTTTCTGGCATAATCGCGCCCCCTTACGACCGGGTCAGAAAACCTTCATGATCGATTTATTCAGCGGACTGGATGCTTGGGTTCTAGTGAGCCTGTTGCTCGCCCTGGCCTTTGTCCTCGCCTTCGAGTTCATCAATGGCTTTCATGACACCGCTAACGCGGTTGCCACAGTCATCTATACCAAAGCCATGCCTCCGCATCTGGCCGTGTTCTTCTCCGGGGTGTTCAACTTCCTCGGCGTGTTGCTCGGTGGGGTCGGTGTTGCGTATGCCATCGTGCACCTGCTGCCGGTGGAGTTGCTGATCAATGTGAACACCGGCCACGGTCTGGCCATGGTCTTCTCATTATTGGCAGCGGCGATCACCTGGAACCTCGGCACCTGGTATTTCGGGATCCCGGCGTCCAGCTCCCACACCCTGATCGGTTCGATCCTCGGTGTCGGCCTGGCCAACGCCCTGATCAACGACATTCCCCTGGCTGACGGCGTCAACTGGCAGAAAGCGATCGATATCGGCGCTTCGCTGGTGTTCTCGCCGATGGCTGGTTTCGTGGTAGCCGCCCTGGTGCTGCTGGGCCTGAAATGGTGGCGCCCGCTGTCGAAGATGCACAAGACACCGGACCAGCGCCGCAAGCTCGACGACAAGAAGCACCCGCCGTTCTGGAACCGCCTGGTCCTGGTGATTTCGGCGATGGCCGTGAGCTTCGTGCACGGCTCCAACGACGGGCAGAAAGGTATTGGCCTGATCATGCTGGTACTGATCGGTATCGTGCCGGCGCAGTTCGTACTGGACCTGGGCAGCACCACTTACCAGATCGAGCGCACCCGCGACGCCACGCTGCACTTGAATCAGTTCTACCAGCGCAATCAAGAAACCCTCGGTGAGTTCCTGGCCCTGGGCAAAAGCGTGAAAGACGATTTGCCGGGCAAGTTCCAGTGCAATCCGCAGCAGACTGAACCGACGATCAACGCCCTGCTGGGGACCTTGAAAGGTGTCTCTGACTACCATTCGTTGACCGCCGAGCATCGGATTGAAGTGCGTCGTTATCTGTTGTGCCTGGATGACACCGCGAAGAAGGTGGGCAAGTTGCCAGGCCTGGATGCGCGTGAGAAGTCGGACCTGGACAAGTTGCGCAAGGACCTGACGGCGACCACCGAGTACGCGCCGTTCTGGGTGATCCTGGCGGTGGCACTGGCCTTGGGCCTGGGCACCATGGTGGGCTGGAAGCGTGTGGTGTTGACCATTGGCGAGAAGATCGGCAAGCAGGGCATGACGTATGCCCAGGGTATGTCGGCGCAGATCACCACGGCCAGCATGATTGGCTTGGCCAATATCTTCAGCTTGCCGGTTTCCACGACCCATGTGTTGTCTTCGGGTGTGGCGGGGACCATGGTGGCGAACAAGAGCGGGCTGCAAGGTGGCACCGTCAAGACCATTCTGATGGCTTGGGTGTTGACGCTGCCGGCGACTGTGGGCCTTTCGGCCGGGTTGTTCTGGTTGGCTTCCAAGGCTTTGGGTAGCTGACAGCTCTTGGGCTTGTGAAGAAGGTGCGACCTGTGAGGGTCGTGCCTTTTTTTATGGCTGGGGTTTGGGTGTATATCCGTTATTTAGGTAACGGCCACTTATGGTTCCGCTCTTACAGCGGCTCACTTTTGAACAGCCGGAATGCCGGCCCAGTCAAAAGTAAGCAAAACGCTCTTGCCCCACCACTCGGCACCTCGCCCAGGCTCGGTGTGCCCTCACTCCGGCTTTGGACCGTGGGCCGCCGTCATGGGCCATCCTTGGCCCAGGACGGCTAACCTGGCGTCCTGCCAGGTTACCCACGCTCCAAAGCCTGCGTTCGGCCAGCGTGGTTTAACGGGGCGCCTGAGATCAAAATCAAGATCAAAAGCAAGAGCACAGCGGCCTACCGGCCGGCTTGAGTGTTTAAAAGCTAAAGCGGGCACGGTTCAAATGTGGGAGCTGGCTTGCCTGCGATGGCATCACCTCGGTGTGTCTGAAAAACCGAGTTGTCTGCATCGCCGGCAAGCCAGCTCCTACAGAAAAGCAGCGCCACCCTGCCCGTAGCAGCTGTCGAGCGCCAGCGGGGCTGCGTGCTTTTGATCTTGATCTGCTCTTGATTTTGATCTGCGGGCCCCGTCAACCACGATGGCCGCAAGTAGGCACGGTGGAGCGGGTAAATCGGCAAGGATGCCGATTTAGCCGCGCCGGAGTGCGGGCATGCCGAGCCTAAGCGAGGCACCGAGTGGTGGGGCAAAGCGTTTTTTGGTTACTTTTTTAGGCGTTTGTAAAAAAGTGACTCGCTGTAAGAGCGAAACCATAAGTAGCCGTTACCGCAGCAACGGATATGTACACAAATCAAAAAATCCAAATCAAAAAATCCAAAACAAAAAAAAGGCGACCGAAGTCGCCCAAAATGCCTTGCGTGCTCATGTATCCGAAAAGACCTAAGGCCTCTTACGCTTATTAGCGTCTTTCCAGATAAAAATTCCAAACCCTACAAAGAACATCACCATGAGGCCAACCGTCAGCACTCCGGCAAACACCACATTATCGAAAAACATGACCGGCCTCCTGCACTTGCCCTGTTGCGATAGGGCTAAGTTAACCAAGAAGACGAAAGAAGAAATTGACGAGGATCAATGTCGCCCGCGACGGAGCGTAAAGAAGGGAAATAACTGACCTGCATCAAACGATGCAGGCTATATCAACGCTTTTTCGGTTTGCTTTTCGGCTTTTTCTTGGGCTTCCCCAACGGCATCGCCTGTTCAAACGCCTGGCGCACTTCATTCAGTCGCTTGTCATTCAGATCATGAACACGTTTGGCCCGTTCGGCATTCAGGTCAATCAGCTTGTCATCGTCACTCATGGCTTGGCTTACGTAATGGCTTGGATGCCCCAATAATGCGTCCTGCGCCAATCCCGCGTAAACAAAATCGATGTCATCCCGCGCATTTGCCCGCAAAATCCCCCCATCCCACCCCTCACACAGAGCGTTCGACGTGGCACTGCACAAGGACCTTCCTCCACTCCTGGCCCTGCGCGCCTTTGAGGCCGTGGCCCGGCATTTGAGTTTTATCAAGGCCGCCGCCGAGCTGTCAGTGACCCAAAGCGCCCTCAGCCATCAAGTGCAGAAACTCGAACAGCATTTGGGCAAACCGCTGTTTATCCGACGCACCCGCGCCATCGATCTGACCGAAGACGGCCAACACTACTACGACCAGATCCGCCCCGCCCTCGACACCATCGCCGCCGCCACCCGGCAGCAGCAAACACCGCCCGCCACCAGCGTACTGCGCGTCGGCCTGCTCGCCTCGTTCGCCACTTTGTGGCTGGCACCGCGCCTGGCGGGGTTTCTCAGCCGCTACCCACACATCCAGGTGGAGTTGGTGCCGGCGATTCAGCTGGCAGATGTCGCCGCCGCCGAGGTCGACCTGGCGATTCGCTACGGCAAGGGCGACTGGACCGACGTGCAGGCCACGCGCCTGATGAGCGAAACACTGTCACCCGTCTGCAGCCCCGCGTTCAAGGCCAGCCAACTGGCCAATGGCCCGCTGCTGATGGCCACCTCGCACCGCCCTTTCGAGTGGACCGACTGGTCCCGGCATTATCAGGTGGATGTGGAGCACTACCCCAAGGCGCTGCTGCACGACTACAACATCGTGGTCGAAGCCGCCGTCGCCGGCCAGGGCATCGCCATGGGCCGCCACCGCCTGATCGAACGCAGGCTCAAGGAGGGCACATTGGTGGAAGCCTTCGACTGGCCGCCCTATCAAAGCGAGATCGGTTACTGGCTGATTGCCCCGCATGGCGAAACCAGCACGGCGGCCGCTTGTTTCAGTGAATGGCTCAGGGAAATCTGCGCTGACGCATGAGTTATTTCGATACGTCGAGTTAAATCTATCCGTTTGTCGGCGAAAATCGCCCCGCCCATGCTGAAGACTCTTTCCAAGAGGATTCATCATGAGCCACTCCATCTCACAACGCGTACAAGCCCTCGGCCTGAGCCTGCCGACACCCAGCCAGCCGATTGCCAACTACGTCAATTACGTGATCAGCCAGAACCAGCTGTTCATCTCCGGCCAAATCCCGCTGCTGGACGGCAAACCGACTTACATCGGAAGACTCGGCGAATCCATCAGCGAAGACGAAGGCGCCAAGGCCGCCGAACTCGCGGCGCTGGGCCTGCTGGCCCAATTAAGCGATGCCCTGGGCGATGACCTGTCGCGGCTGGTGCGCATCATTCGGTTGGGCGTATTTATCGCCAGCAGCGGTGAGTTCCAGCGCCAGGGTGCAGTCGCCAATGGCGCTTCGAACTTGCTGGTCAACGCCCTCGGCGACAAAGGCCGGCATGCCCGTACGGCCGTGGGCGTCGCCAGCTTGCCGGGCGGCGTAGCCGTGGAGATCGACGCGATTTTCGAGTTGCAGCCGTGACTGCGCTGTCCCTGACCGAGGTCCGGGAGCTGCGGGACGAAACGCCGGGCTGCCAGTCCGGCATCGTCCACTTCAACCACGCCGGGGCCTCCCTGCCCAGCCAAGGGACGCTCGATGCAATCATTGACCAGTTGCAGCGCGAAGCCCGCGACGGCCCGATGGAGGCCGGCGAACACGGCGCACTGCTGACAGAAAAAGCCCGTCGCGCCGCCGCGCAACTGCTCAATGCGCCCGTGTCATCGATTGCCTTCGCCAGCAGTGGCTCGACCGCCTGGAGCATGGCGTTCCAGGCGCTCGGCCCGTGGCAGCCAGGCGACCGCATTCTGGTGGGCCGCCACGAATGGGGCGGCAACCTGGCGAGCATGCAGACGGCCGTGCAATCGGGTGCACAAGTAGAAGTGATCCCCTGCGATGAAACCGGCGCGGTATCCGTCGCCGGCCTGGAAGCCATGCTCGACGCCCGGGTGCGGTTGATCGACCTGACCTGGCTCCCCGCCAACAGCGGCTTGATCAACCCGGCCGAGGCCATCGGCGCGTTGGCCAGGCGTCATGGCATTGCCTATTTCATCGACGCCGGGCAAGCCATCGGCCAGGTGCCGGTGGATGTGCAAGCGCTGCACTGCGATGTGCTCAAGGGCGCCGGGCGCAAGCATCTGCGCGGCCCACGGGGGACCGCCCTGCTCTATGTGCGGCCGGATTTTCTCGAGCGCTTGAACCCGGCCCAACGCGATGTGTTTTCGGCGCCCTGGAGCCCTGCGGGATTTGACTTGCGCAACGACGCCCGGCGCTTTGAAACCAGCGAAGTGTCGTTCGCCTTGCTGGCAGGCCTGGGCAATGCGTTGCTGGAGGTCAATCGATTGGGGGTCGAGCGGGTCCGCGAGACGGTCCGGCTGTTAAGCGACACAATCCGTGAACAATTGCGCCGAATCGACGGGATTACCTTGCATGACCTGGGAGCCAGCGCAAACCAGTCCGGCCTGATCGCCTTCAACCTGGCCGGCTGGGACGCCTTCGAGCTCAAGCGCCGCCTGGGCCTCAAGCGGATCAACATCGGCGCCAATGGCGTGCCCTACACTCCACTGGACATGCAGGCCCGCGAGCTGGACAGCGTGGCGCGAATCTCCGTGAGCTACCTCAATACGGCGCAAGACATCGAGCAACTGATCGCCGCCCTGCGCGAACTGCGGGATTAAACCTCGACGTCCACCCACAAGCCTTGCCGTGGTGCGTCTTCAATCAACGGCACCACCGGCACGGTGTTGTCGGCGTTGAGTTCGTCACCGGGAACAGCCAGGTGCTCCTGCGAGTCTTCATCGGCTTCGCGGCGACGCTTTTGCTGTTCCTGCTGGCGACGTTGCTCCTCGCGCAGCAGCAAAGCCGCTTCCTCGGGATCGCGCTTTTGCAGGTCGATGGTACTTTCGTTGGAGCCTGGCTGAACCGGCGCCACGGGCGGGATATCCGGCTTCTGGCGCACCGGGTCAAGCTGCGACGTGACCGGCACAACACTCAAGGGCAGCATGGGTGGCAGCATATTATTAGTCTCCTGTTCAGCAGACTGTCGGCTGCGTGGGTGACGACTTGAGCGTCAAGCCGCCAACTTGTGAACCAATCGTCATCTATCCGACGAAGATACCGCCCTTTTTCTTGCCGCTTGTAGCTTAAAGCTCGAAGCTGCACCTATTCCTTTTGGTCTGGAAGCCGTGTTCCGTTAGAATAGTCGGCTTTTTCACGGCGGGAGTCAGGCAGCATGGCGCAGCAGTATCAACCGGGGCAACGCTGGATTAGTGACAGCGAAGCAGAGCTGGGGTTAGGCACCGTTCTGGCACAGGACGGCCGCTTGTTAACCGTGCTCTATCCGGCCACTGGCGACACTCGCCAGTATGCGCTACGGAATGCGCCCCTCACTCGCGTGAGGTTTTCGCCGGGTGACACCATCACCCATTTCGAAGGCTGGAAAATGACCGTGCAAGAAGTCGACGACGTCGACGGCCTGCTGGTCTACCACGGCCTCAATGGGCAGAACGAGCAGGTCACCCTGCCGGAAACCCAACTCTCGAACTTCATCCAGTTCCGCCTGGCCAGCGACCGTCTGTTCGCCGGCCAGATCGACCCGCTGCCCTGGTTCTCCCTGCGCTACCACACCCTGGAACACACCAGCCGCCAGTTGCAGTCCTCGCTCTGGGGCCTGGGCGGCGTGCGTGCGCAACCGATCGCGCATCAATTGCACATCGCCCGTGAAGTTGCCGACCGTATCGCGCCGCGGGTTCTGCTGGCGGACGAAGTGGGCCTGGGCAAGACCATCGAAGCCGGCCTGGTGATCCATCGCCAGTTGCTGTCGGGTCGCGCCAACCGCGTGTTGATCCTGGTGCCGGAAAACCTCCAGCACCAGTGGCTGGTGGAAATGCGCCGCCGCTTTAACCTGCAGGTCGCACTGTTCGACGAAGAGCGCTTTATCGAAAGCGATGCCACCAACCCGTTCGAAGACACCCAGCTCGCGCTGGTCGCCCTGGAATGGCTGGTGGACGACGAGAAGGCCCAGGACGCGCTGTTCGCGGCCGGCTGGGACCTGCTGGTGGTCGACGAAGCGCACCACCTGGTCTGGCACGAAGAAAAAGCCAGCCCCGAGTACTCGCTGGTGGAACAACTGGCCGAAGTGATTCCGGGCGTGCTGCTGCTCACTGCAACCCCTGAGCAACTGGGCCAGGACAGCCACTTCGCGCGCCTGCGCCTGCTGGACCCGAACCGTTTCCACGACCTGCACGCCTTTCGCGCCGAGAGCGAAAACTATCGCCCGGTGGCCGAAGCCGTCCAGGAGCTGCTGGACAAGGGCCGTCTCTCGCCCGCCGCCCACAAGACCATCCAGGGCTTCCTCGGCGACGAAGGCGAAGCGCTGCTGACCGCCGTCAACGATGGCGACGCCGAAGCCAGTGCCCGCCTGGTCCGCGAACTGCTGGACCGCCACGGCACCGGCCGCGTGCTGTTCCGCAACACCCGCGCCGCGGTGCAAGGTTTCCCGGAGCGCAAGCTGCACGCCTACCCGCTGCCGTGCCCGGACGAATACCTCGAGCTGCCCCTGGGCGAGCACGCCGAGCTGTACCCGGAAGTCAGCTTCCAGTCGCAGCCGGACGTCGATGAAGAACAACGCTGGTGGCGTTTCGACCCGCGCGTCGAGTGGCTGATCGACCAGCTGAAGATGCTCAAGCGCACCAAAGTCCTGGTGATCTGCGCCCACGCCGAAACCGCCATGGACCTGGAAGACGCCCTGCGCGTGCGCTCCGGCATCCCGGCCACGGTGTTCCACGAGGGCATGAACATCCTCGAGCGTGACCGCGCTGCCGCCTACTTTGCGGATGAAGAGTTCGGCGCTCAGGTGCTGATCTGCTCGGAAATCGGCAGTGAAGGCCGCAACTTCCAGTTCTCCCACCACCTGGTGCTGTTCGACCTGCCGTCCCACCCGGACTTGCTAGAACAGCGGATCGGCCGTCTGGACCGGATCGGCCAGAAACATGTAATCGAACTGCACGTGCCGTACCTGGAAACCAGCCCGCAAGAGCGCCTGTTCCAGTGGTACCACGAGGCGCTGAACGCGTTCCTCAACACCTGCCCGACCGGCAACGCCTTGCAGCACCAGTTCGGCCCGCGCCTGCTGCCGCTGCTGGAAAACGCCGACGACGGCGAGTGGCAAGGGCTGATCGACGAAGCCCGTGCCGAGCGCGAGCGCCTCGAAGCCGAACTGCACACCGGCCGCGACCGTTTGCTGGAGCTCAACTCCGGCGGCGCTGGCGAAGGTGATGCGCTGGTGGAAGCGATCCTTGAGCAAGACGACCAGTTCACCCTGCCGATCTACATGGAAACCCTGTTCGACGCCTTTGGCATCGACAGCGAAGACCATTCGGAAAACGCGCTGATCCTCAAGCCCAGCGAAAAAATGCTCGACGCCAGCTTCCCCTTGGGCGACGACGAAGGCGTGACCATCACCTACGACCGCAACCAGGCGCTGTCCCGCGAAGACATGCAGTTCATCACCTGGGAACACCCGATGGTGCAGGGCGGCATGGACCTGGTGCTGTCCGGTTCCATGGGCAACACCGCCGTGGCGCTGATCAAGAACAAGGCGCTCAAGCCGGGCACCGTGTTGCTGGAACTGCTCTACGTCAGCGAAGTGGTTGCTCCGCGTTCGCTGCAGTTGGGCCGTTACCTGCCACCGGCGGCACTGCGTTGCCTGCTGGATGCCAATGGCAATGACCTGTCGGGCCGCGTGTCGTTCCTGACCTTGAATGACCAGTTGGAAAGCGTGCCGCGGGCCAGCGCCAACAAGTTCGTGCAGGCCCAGCGCGACCAGCTGACGCCGCGGATCAACGCCGGTGAAGAGAAGATCGCCCCGCGTCACGCCGAGCGTGTGGCCGAGGCTCAACGGCGCCTGGCGGCGGATACCGACGAAGAACTGGCGCGCCTGACCGCGTTGCAAGCGGTCAACCCGACCGTGCGCGACAGCGAACTGGTTGCCCTGCGCCAACAGCGCGAGCAAGGCCTGGCGATGCTCGACAAGGCGGCGCTGCGACTGGAAGCGATTCGGGTGTTGGTCGCGGGCTAACTTCGCCGCCCTACCCTGCCAAACAAAAAGGCCCGCGCAATGCGGGCCTTTTTTATTCACTGTAGACATCGTTGTTATTGATGACCTCTTCGCGAGCAAGCCCGCTCCCACATTTGACCGAGTTCCATCTTGAGAATGCGGTCAAATGTGGGAGCGGGCTTGCTCGCGAAGGCGTCACCTCGGTCTCAGGCAGTAACCGCCCTGGCCGGCACCTCCACCACCCCCAACCCATCCTTCATCCGCTGGGCATCGCGCACAAAACTGCGGGACGCCTGGAACAGAAACAGCATGGTCAAAAACAGCGCCACCGGAATCAGGTACATGGCGTCATGCAGTCCCACCGCCTTGTAAGCCTCAGTCATCTGCTGGGCACCGTCGGCATACATCGCCGAATGGGCAAAATGATCCGACAACCCGCCCACCACAATCGGCCCCATGCCCCCGCCCAGCAAATACAAGCCGGCGAAGAACAATGCCATCGCCGTCGCCCGCAGGCGCGGCTCGACCACGTCCTGGATCGCCGTGTACACGCAGGTGTAGAAGTTATAGGCAAACAGCCAGCCGACACTGAACAGCGCCACAAACACACCAATCTCGATCCGCCCCGCGTGCAACGCCCAGGCAGTGGTCACTGTAGAGATAATCAAACTGCACGCCGCGAACAGCAGCCGGCCGTTAGCGATGCGTTGATGGATCTTGTCGGCAATCCAGCCACCCAGGGTCAGGCCCACCAAGCCGGTAATACCGACGATGACACCGGTGGCGACTGCCGCATCCTGCAACGGCAGCAGGAAATAGCGCTGCAGCATCGGCACCAGGAACGAGTTGCAGGCATAGGTGGCGAAGTTGAAGCACAACCCGGCCAGCACCAGCCAGAGGAATGTCGGCACCGCCAGCACCCGGCGAATCGGCCGGTCGACTTTCTCCTGGGAGACTTGCACGGCTTCCGCCGCGCCGCGCTTGGGTTCCTTGATGTAGAACATGAACACTGCAAGGATCAGCCCCGGCACCGCGGCAATAAAGAATGGCGCACGCCAGCTGTCGAACGCCTTGACCATCGCACCAATGGTGAAGAAGGCCAGCAACAGGCCCAAGGGCAGGCCCAGCATGAAGATCCCCATGGCCCGGGCACGGCGGTGGGCGGGAAACAGGTCACCGATCAGCGAGTTTGCCGCCGGCGCATAACTGGCCTCGCCGATGCCGATGCCCATGCGCACCAGCAAAAAGGTCCAGAAACTGCCCACCAGACCATTGACCGCTGTCAGGCCACTCCACGCCGCCAGGCCCCAGCCCATGAGTTTGCTGCGCGAGCCGGTATCGGCCAGGCGCCCCAGCGGCAAGCCGGCAATTGCATAAACAATGGTGAACGCGGTACCGATGATCCCGAGCTGGAAGTCGCTGAGGTGCCACTCCATGCGGATCGGCTCGATGATGATCGCGGGAATGGTGCGGTCGAAAAAGTTGAACAGGTTGGCCAGGAACAGCAGGAACAGAATGCGCCAGGCATTCGCCGCTTGGGTCGAGTTCTGCATGGGTCCGTCTCTTTTATTGTTATGTGAGCCGCGATGCCAGACGCATCCTGAGCCCGGAACCTGCAATCTAGTCAGCCTCGTGGGGATTGTCTGTAATGATTCGTAAGTCTGATGTCACTCCATCGGGCGACCCGGCCGGTCATCCCTAATCATTTGGTTCTAGTTGTTTATAAACTCATCGCCAAATGATTAGAAGCAATCTGCCATCAATCCTTGTAACTCGCTCACGCTCTCTATACTGAAAGACGCAGTCAGACTAAAACTCTGTGACGGGACATGCTATGGAATGGCTTGGTTTGCATTTTTTTACCGACCTTCCGGACAGTGGGCACTTATTACTCAATTGCAGTCATAACCCCTTTCTGGTGCTACTGGCGTATGTAGTGGCGTGTGCAGCGGGCTTCGGCACCCTGGACATGGCCGAGCGGGTCGGCCATGTCGACAACCCCAAGGCTCAACGGCACTGGCGCTGGGTAGGCGCGGGCTGCCTGGCAGGCGGCATCTGGTCGACCCACTTCATCAGCATGCTGGCCTTCCAGGCGCCTATCGCGATTCACTACGAATTGATCATGACGTTCGCCTCGCTGCTGATCGCCCTGATCGCGGCGCTGTTCGCCATGCAAACCCTCAGTCATCCAAGGCTGCGCGCCCACCAATATGTGCTGGCGTCGGTGTGGATGGGGCTGGGTATTGCGCTGATGCACTACGTGGGCATGTCGGCCATGCGCTCCGAGGCGGGCGTGTATTTCGAGACGGGCTTGTTCCTCGCCTCTGTGTTGATCGCGATCGGCGCCAGCCTGGCGGCTTTGCTGCTGTCGCTGTACCTGCGCAACGGCACCGGCATGTTCCATCAATTGCTCAAGTACGCGGCCAGCCTGGTGCTCGGCGCGGGCATTATCAGCATGCACTTCACCGGCATGGCGGCCATGCAGCTGCTGGTACCCGAAGACCTCGTACAGTCGGCACTGCCGGTGGACAACAACCCGGTCCAACTGGGGCTGCTGGTGGCGGTCATCGCCCTGCTGGTGATTGGCAGCAGCATCAGTGCTGCCCTCGCGGACAAGAAGCTGCAACACAAGGAAACCGACCTGCGCCGGGTCAACGCCCTGCTCACCGAACTGGACCAGGCCCGCGCCTCGCTGCAACAGGTGGCGCATTACGATGCCCTGACCACCCTGCTCAACCGCCGTGGTTTCAACCAGATCTTCGCCGAGAAACTCGCGGAAAAAACCGCCACCGACGGCATGCTGGCGGTGATCTTCCTGGATATCGACCACTTCAAGCGCATCAACGACAGCCTCGGCCATGACGCCGGCGACGAACTGCTGACGGTGCTGGCCGGCCATATCAAAAGCTCGGTGCGCAGCCATGACGACGTGGTCGCGCGGTTTGGCGGTGACGAATTCTGCATCCTGATCAGCATCCATCACCGTGATGAAGCGCGGCACATGGCCCAGCGCATCATGCAGAAAATGAAAGACCCCATCGAACTGGCCGGCCGGCGCATGGTGATGACCACCAGCATCGGCATCAGCCTGTTTCCCGAAGACGGCAAAACCAGCGAAGAGCTGCTGAAGACCGCTGACCTGGCGCTGTATCAGTCCAAGGATGCCGGGCGTAATAGCCTGAACTTCTTCAGCTCCAACCTGAAAACCCGGGCCTTCCTGGAACTGCAGCTGGAAGAGGAACTGCGCGCCGCACTGCGGGGCAAGAACGAGTTGGTGCTGTTTTACCAACCGATACTTGACCTGAAAAAAGGCAGGGTCACGCGCCTCGAAGCCCTGGTGCGCTGGCAACACCCCCAACATGGCCTGCTGACCCCGGACCGGTTCATCGGCATTGCCGAAAGCAACGGGCTGATTGCCGAACTGGATCACTGGGTGCTGCGCCAGGCCTGTCACGACCTGAGCCTGCTGTCGGAGCAAGGCCACACTGAATTGGTCATGGCCGTGAACTGCTCGGCCCTCAACCTGACGCGTGACGAGTTGGCCGATGAGATCGAAAACGCCCTGCGCTTCGGCGGGATCGCGGCCAATCGCCTGGAACTGGAAGTAACCGAGAACGCGCTGATGGGCAATATCAGCAGCACCCTGGCATTGCTGCGGCAAATCCGCGCCCTGGGCGTGTCGCTGTCCATCGACGACTTCGGCACCGGCTACTCGTCCCTCGCCTACCTCAAGCGCCTGCCGTTGAACACCTTGAAAATCGACCGTTCATTTATCCAGGATATCCCCAAGTCGAACGCCGACATCGAGATCGTCCAGGCCATTATCGGCATGGCCCACACCCTGCACCTGCAGGTGGTGACAGAGGGCGTGGAAACCCTGCAACAATTTGAAGTGGTGCAAAAACACGGCTGTGATTTTGTTCAGGGTTACCTGCTCAGCGCTGCGGTGCCGTTGAGTGATATCAGCGCGGTGATCAACAGCCTGGACCAGAACAACATGTTCAGCCTGCTGGGCCTGACGGGGGGTGACCCCGCGCCGAAAGATCCGCCTTCGGGTCGTGCGGGCCCGGCGTCCATCGTTCGGCCAATTCGCTGACGCCGAAAATTTGGCAATTCGCCATCATTTCACTAAAGAACCCCGACGAACGGCCGATTCATCAGAGTCCGGCCAGGCTTTCCCCTTAAAACCCTAGGGTTAAACCCTATCGCCCAGGACCAGGACGCACTGTAAAGTCGCGATCTCTCATTCTGTGATGGCTATTTGATACTTACTCAGCCATCCGTCCAGGCACATGGCGCACAATGACTTCTAAAAATAACTCTGCCACTGCGGTATCCGACGTGTTGCTGACAGCCCCTGCGGAAAAACCCTCAGGTTCAAAGTCATTGAGCACCGCCCGCCCGCTGGCCACCCAGCAGTACCTGTACTTCACCGAGACCAACACCGACCGCATCCTCGACAACCTCGACGGCCTGCGCGACATGGTGTTCCCGCGCGCACCGCACCTGGAAGTCGACGGTGAACTGCGCAATGAGCAGGAATTCCCCTCGGTGTGCCTGATCGGCCTGGGCCGCTGTGGCTCCAACATTGCCCTGGATGTGGCAGAGCTGGTGTACAACGCCCGCAAGTTCTACCTCAACGAATTCAGCAACGAAGACAAATCCATCGACAAGGGCTACCGCCCCGCCCAGTGGATTCGCAACAACCTGCGCCTGGGTTCGAACAAGGGCACCAAACCGGTGTTCCTGGTCGAACCGCTGGTGATGCTGGGCGACCTGGACAAGGACATTGCCGGGCGCATCCGTTTCTCGCGCAAGGGTGAGAAAAGCGGTTTCCTGCGGGACTACAGCAAGATGAAAATCATGGACCTCTCGGAAGTCCATGCCGGCGGCGCCGGTAACGCGCCGATCCTCGGCCAGTACCTGGCCAAGATCATCCTCAACAAAGACACCCAGCGCTTCTCCAGCCCCGACTGGAAGATGATCCACTCGTACCTGATCGACTCCTGCGGCATCAAGGCCAACCAGTCGCGCCTGTACTTCTCGATCTTCAGCGCCGGCGGCGGTACCGGTTCAGGCATGGCCTCGGAGTTCGGCCTGGCCCAGCAGCACTCGTACATGAACAAGACGTTCGACACCAAGCCCGCCGATGAACATGACAGCAAAAGCGGTCACGCCTTCGTGTTCGAACCGATCTTCACCAGCGGGATTTGTGTGCTGCCGAACATCTCCGATCACCGCAGCGAAATGTCCGAGGCGCTGCACATCAACGCCGGGCGGCTGTTGTGCAAATACCTGTCGGAAGAATGGGACTTCTCGTACAACTTCGACAATGAAGACAGCAGCGAAGCCAGCGTGAAAGGCCGTATCCGGCCATGGAACGCGATGATGCTGATCTCCAACGACATCATGCGTTACGCCGAGGAAAGCGATGACGGCAACATCCAGAACATTGATGTCAATGCCATGGAAAAGCACGCCAACCAGTACATCTCGCAGCAGATCTTCAACATTCTGACGGCCCAGGCGGTTACCACCGACTACGACCAGAACTATTTCCGTCGCGCCGGGATCGACATTGGCGAAACCATCCGCCTGGATGCCAACGACCTGTTCATGAGCCTGGCCGGCCCGGTGGCGATTGCCTACGCCGAGTCGGTGGTGCCGGAAACGCCGGCGCCTTCGAGCGACAAGTTCAAGGTGTTCGAAAAAGAGCCGCAGCGGCTGAACATCGACGACCTGTTTTTCCGTTCCATTGATCTGCCGCACTTCAACAAGGTGACCCAGGCGATCGAAGGCATCAGCCTGTTGCCGATTGAGTCCAAGCGGTACAAGGCCTCTCTGGAGCAGTACAAGAATTCCGGCTATGACGCGGCGGCGTTGCATGACTTGCACTTCTTCAAGAACTGCTCGTCGGTGGTGTCGATTGTGTCGTTGCCCAAGGATTACAAGCTGTCCTATATGGACCTGAATCGGCTCAAGACGCACCTCAACAGCCTGTTTCCCAATACGACGCTCAAACGGTATGCGCTGGTGATCGGGGCGTCGGCCAACTTGTCGCTCACGACCTTGATCGCTAAAAGCCCGTGCCTGTCGGATGATTTTTTGACGTTGATCGTGGCATTTATCAAGCGCTGTTTTGCGCGTAATCCGTATCGGTTTGATGACACCCTGGATAATTCGATCCTGGATTTCATCATCCATGAGGATTTTGATGAAGACCGGATTGATGAGCTGCTCAACGAGTTCGAGAACCCGGCGAAGATCCTGGATACCAACTGGTATGCGATCAAGCCGATGTACGAGAAGAAGTATCGTGAGTTGATCAACGACAAGGACAAGTTTGTGTCGATCAACGATATTCGTCTGTCGCGGGATTGTGTGAAGAAGGCGATCAAGTACCTGCGTGAGATTTATCGTCACCGGATTGGGAAGACCAAGGTTATTTCGCTGAATAACCATACCGGGAAGACGGCGTAGGCTTTGTTGCTGAGGTGGGGTGTATATCCGTTATTTAGGTAACGGCCACCTATGGTTCCGCTCTTACAGCGGCTCACTTTTGAAAAGCGCAAAAGTAAGCAAAACGCTCTTGCCCCACCACTCGGCACCTCGCCTAGGCTCGGTGTGCCCTCACTCCGGCTTTGGACAGT
>Ga0209173_100327_pt1 | contig 31332 bp, 30 predicted proteins | sample SynthPrep_16_END_FD_187206 | JGI IMG/M metagenome (GOLD analysis project Ga0209173, IMG submission 187206) | Synthetic microbial communities from Ohio, USA - SynthPrep_16_END_DS12_MetaG (SPAdes) (version 2) | ecosystem: Engineered > Bioreactor > Aerobic > Activated sludge | place: USA: Ohio... | reverse complement strand
GCGCGCCTCGACAGACTGAACTGGTTTGACGAGATACGGTGAAGTGTCCGAGTGGCTTAAGGAGCACGCCTGGAAAGTGTGTATACAAGAAATTGTATCGAGAGTTCGAATCTCTCCTTCACCGCCACATTTAGAAAAGCCCGTGAATTCAGTTGGTTAGAGTTCGCGGGCTTTTTCGTTTGTACTACTCAATTGTATTACTCTCAAAACCCTCGTATTAACACACATACTCCTCCTTCCAGTTTCTCTCTCGGTTAATCTCCGGTGGGCTCTGTTTTTTGAGCCAGCGTTATTCGTCCCCCCTCCCGTTATCTATGCGCTGGTTGCGAAGGTTAAAAATTGACCTCGTGATGTGGCGGGCGAGCGCTATGCACTATTTTTTTATAGTGCTATATTTTCATAGTGCTCAATCACTTCAGAGAGACCAAGATGCGCAATATCGCAGGTTCACCAGTTGAAGGAACAAATTTTTTTGGTAGGACCATTGAGGTGGATCGTCTTCGAGAAACGCTGAACAATGACGACGTTTTGCTGCTCGGTCCACGCCGAATCGGAAAGACCTCTATTGCTCGCGCTGTGATGAAAAAAGCGAAGGACTCTGGCTGGAAGGCAATTGAGATAAATGTCGCATCATGCACCGACGAAAAAGGCTTTCTGCAAAAGCTCGATGCGGCAATCGTGCCCGAACTTGCATCATTAACATTTAAAGCTAAAGGTGCAATTGTAGATGCGTTTAGAAATACAACGGGACGAATAAAATCTATAAATATACCCATTCCAGGGGCTGGTGGATTTGGGGTGGAACTCGGGGATGTGGCTAGCGAGGAATGGACCAGCGTCGGCAGCGACGTGCTTAAGTTGATAGCTGAGGCTGATGAAAATTGGTTGATTTATATTGATGAGCTTCCAATACTTTTATTCAATATTATTCGGCAAGATCCAACTAGTGGATTATTGAGAGTTCGACGATTTCTTGACTGGTTTCGTAACGACGTTCGCGCTATTCCTGGTTCTAACAAGGTTAGATGGTTGGTGTCTGGTTCAGTGGGTCTTGATACACTGGTACAGCAACATGGTATGGCTGATACTATAAATAGCCTTAATCATATGACCCTTGAAGCTTTTGAGGAAGACGTTGCAATCGAGATGCTGATTAAACTTGGTTCTAGCTATTCGCTAGATATTGATGAGTCTAGCGCACGAAGTATTACTAATGCAGTGCTTTGGTTGCAACCATACTATCTGCAATCGGCATTTAATCACCTCAGAGGCCTCAGGATACTCCGGCCAGAAGCTAGTATCGAAGATTTGGTTGCAGATGCGGTCGGTCGAATGTCCGAGCCGGGAGGAGATAATGACTTTCATCACTGGGAACAGCGTTTGACCTTCCAGTTACCGGGTAATGATGCGGCGTATGCTGGTCTCATGTTGAACGCGGCTGCTCGTGATACTAGGGGAGAGTGTCCTGAGGTGATTCTGGAGGAACTCGAAAAAAAAATGGATGGAATGTCTACTCAAGAGGTTAGAAAAAAGTTTATTAGCCTACGCGATATATTAATTCGAGACGCGTATTGGTGGGCTGACGAAAGCTCAGGTGAGAAACGATATAGATTTAGATTGGAACCGTTAAGGCAATGGTGGTTGATGAGAGATACTTTATGAGCGACGGAATTCAAAGTAGTCATTATAATCCTGACTGGCTCTCTGATGATGCGTTGGTTTCCAGCTTTATTGTGCGGAAAGAAGAATTTTCATTTCTCCAAGAAGAACTGAGGCGTTCACCATTATCGGGGAGTGTTCAGCATTATGTCCTAATTGGTTTACGTGGAGCTGGAAAAACTACGTTGCTGAAACGTATTGCCGTAGCCATTAGGCGTAATCCTGAATTGAGCGATCACTTAATAGCGCTGTCCTTTCCGGAAGAATTATATCAAGTTAAGACTTTGTCAGATTTTTGGGTCGCCGCATGCGAGAGCCTGTCTGAAGAGCTGGAACTATTGGGTTATCTGAATGAGTCGAGAGCTTTACTTGCTGAAATTTTAACTATTAGGAAAAGGACAGATCCAGCAGATGTTTTATCGGACGCTGGATTCAAATTGCTTCAGCAGTTTTGCGAGCGGTTAGCGAAGCGAGCAGTCCTTCTAGTTGATAACTTGGATATGGTTTTCAATCGTATAGATAAAAATAAAAAGAATAATGATCCTCTCTCTCCTGCCTACTGGGCGATGAGGGAAGCGTTATCTACGGATTCCTCTCCAATTGTAATAGGTGGTTCAGTCCGACTCTCAGAGCCATTTACAGATTATGATAAGGCTTTTTATGATTTCTTTATCCCCAAAAAGCTCGGTCGATTGAGTTTAGATGAGGTTAGGCTTGTATTGAATCAGCTTGCTGATAGACAAAATGAGCCGGAACTTAAATCTCGACTCAACAAAAAACCGAGCCGATTAGAGGCGTTGTATGATTTAACTGGTGGGAATCCTCGTGCGGTAGGTTTGATTTTTGAGCTTCTTCGCGTGGGGCCAAGTAGTCGTGCTGTAGAAGATTTTCAAAGATTGATGGATATTACTACGCCATATTATAAGGCAAGATTTGAAGATCTGGCTGAACAGGCTCAAGTAATAATGCACGCGCTAGCAGTAAGAACGCAAGGCGCAAACTTGAGTCTTCGATTTGGGCATACTGCTTCCGAACTTGCAGAGCATGTTGGTTTGCCGACTAGTACAGTTTCAGCGCAGCTTGTTTCTCTGGAAAACGAGGGTTTAGTTGAAAAAACCAAAGCTCTAGGGCGTGCTCAGTATCGAATTTCAGAGCAGTTGTTTCGGTTGTGGCTACAAATGCGCGGCAGTAGACGCATTAGGCAAAATGTAATTGGACTAACTAGTTTTCTCGAGGCTATGTATGACGCTGAAGAGTTGCAAGTTGGCGTAGGTAGTCATGTTGGTGCGGGTCATCTGGCAGAGGCCCAGTACGCCTTCGCTGTTGCTGGTGTACAGAGTGCTGCACCACTTAAGAAAAGTCTTGAGGCTCATGGTGCTGATAGAGTCTTCAAGCTTCTTGAGTCGAAAGGTGGTGATATAAACGACTACTTGCCTACGGGTGATCTGTCTAACGATTTGGAGTGCATAACTCGATTGCGGGAGCAGTTAAGGCAATGTATGGGTGGCGGATTATCAATAGTTTCTCAAGAGGCCTTGCTAGGGTCGTTACGATTAACAATTGACGAAAAAAAAGATGCAGTTGAATGTCTGTCAGGAGGCGGGTCGGATACTTATAATGCTTCTTCAGTTGAGGAGGTTTTACATGCGGAGAGGAAGCAGCTACTAGCGAGAGGTATGTTAGAGATTGACTTGAAGTTACTTTACTCAAAGCGTGCGATTGGCCTTTTGCCTTTGCCAAAACTTACTCCGGAGGAGGTGGAGAATAGCGAGCTGTCAGAGGTGAATAGACCAGCTATTAGAAGTATGGTGTGGAGGCTTCTAGGTGCTCGTAACTATATAGCTTTGGAGGATTCTGATAGAGCCGCTGCGTGGCTTTTATGGGGGCTCAAGCATCTGGCTGAAGCTGACTCTAATGAGTGGGCAAGGGTTGCAGGCGCTTTTCGTCGCGCTAAGTTTTCCGATTTGTGTAATCAGGCATTAAATTATGCAGATAGAGTTAGTATCTGCTCCAGGTCTTTTTATGAAAAGGCCCTCGATAGAAAAAATCATAATGACCATTTGGCGGCGGAAGAGCTATTTAGAAAGTCTGTAGAGCTCAATCCAGATGATCACGCCCCTCTGATACAGTTGGCTAGAAATCTTAGTAGACATCAAGCAAGGCATGAAGAAGCTGCGGCGATTTATCAAGAACTTTTACTGAGATTTCCGAGTAGTGTCCGAGGCAGATTTGAACTTGCTATTTTGTTGGGCAGTAAGCTGGGTCGGGCTGAAGAGTCAATAGCGATCCTCAAGGAAATAAATGAACTAGAACCGAAGAATTTTGCTGCATGGTTATTTCACGCTCTCTTTATGGCGTTACAGGTTAATGATGTTTTTAATGCTATCCATCCAATAAAAAAGGCTTTGGAACTGCAACCCGAGAATGTGGATGCTCTACGTTGTTATTCATATATATTGTCTGAAAATCCAGAAGCTCTAGATGAATGTATAGCAGTACATAGAAAGCTCATTGAGTTAGATCCGTTAAGTGGTTTTTCTTGGAAAGCTCTCGGTTCTATCCTTAATGAACGGACCAATAATTATCAAGAGGCGGCGGACTGTTTTAGGCGCGCTATTGAAATCAATGATCAAGATATTTCATCTAAAAATACTCTGGCGCAAATTCTAATAGACGAATTGCAAGCTGTTGACGAAGCAGAGCAAATTCTTCGCAATATAATTGAGATCGATCCAGGAAACGATATTGCGTTGAACAATCTGGGGATGATTCTTTCTGATGATCCTGAGCGGCATTCTGAGGCTGAGGAGGTATTTAGATCCGCACTTGAACACGATCCGTCAGGCTGGGAAAGCTGGAGCAACCTAGGAATACATCTATCGGCTCGCGGTGATTTTGATAACGCGGAAGTCGCGCTTAGAAAAGCCATTGAACTTGCCGAAGGGGAATATACTAATTGGTTGAATTTAGGCAGCTTCCTGAGTGAAATGGCCGAGCATTTGGAGCAGCATGGTTTAACGGAATCAGTTCGGGGTGACACTCTGATTGAAGATGTTGATATTGTAATAAACAAATATTGGAATGAGGCGGAGGCGGCTTTAAAGCGCGCTTTCGAGCTGCAGCCGTTCAATATAGATCCTCTTTTAAATTTGGGGATTTCCTATAAGAAAAGAGGTGAAGTAGAGAAGGCTGTTACAGCATTGAAGCAAGCATTAGTTATTGATTCAGAAAATTCGAGGGTAATCGCTATGCTCGGGTCTATTCTAGCCTATGAGCCAGGGAGAGCAGCGGAGGCTGAGGCGTGGCTTTTGAGGAGCGTAGATCTAGATCCGAAGAGTGCGAATGCCTGGAATACATTAGGCATATTAAAGTCGCAAAATAAGGAATTTGAAGAAGCAGCTAAATACTATGAGAAAAGTATTAGTGTAGATCCAAAGTTTGCTGCTGCGTGGGTTAACTATGGTCACCTTCTGTCTATTCATCTTGGGCGGAGTGAGGAGGCAATCGAGGTCTATACAAAGGCGCTAGAGTTGAACTCCGCTGAAGGGGCGGTGTGGAATAATCTGGCTATTATTTTGTCCGGTAAAAGCGATAGATTGGAGGAGGCGGAAAATGCATATCGTAATGCAATCTCTCAAGACTTCGAAGTGGCGCTCCCGTGGCATAATTTTTATAGATTTCTAAAGCGCCATGAAAGGGATGAGGATTCGCAAAAAATGTTTTTGGAATCTCAGCAGTATTTTGATGAAAGCGATGAGCGGTGGCGTGATTTCTATACAGATGTCAGGGTATTTAAAGTAATGCCGAGAATAGAATCTACTATTTCTAGTGGTGACTTGGTTGGTCTCAGAGAGGCTCTGAATGAGCTTTTTGATTTTCCAGACTTTATAACGGTGCTCTCGGTTAACAAAATTTTTGTAGAAGGGTTTCTTTCGGATATTTTAGAAAATCAAGAAGTGGCGTTGGAGGTGCTTAATTATCTGAAAGATAGAGGTTTTGAGCGTCATGCTCGCCCACTATTGTTGGCTTTTGAGGCTGCTATCAGATCGGAGCCTGCATCTATCGATAATCTTGAGCCGGAGATTCAAGGAGCAACTCGACTAATGTATCGACGGCTCGTGGAGGAAAAGTGATTTGTTTTGATTTTATAAGTTTAGTAGCGAGTGACTGCTAGATGTAGTGATGTACATATTCCAATAATTTCTATGAGAGGGGCGGTCCGGTATTTGTAGAACTGGCTTGCTCCTCTTTTACTAGCTTTTGGTAATTTCTTTTGCGGTGGAGGTTGCTGATGAAGTTCTACTGTCGATGTTTACTTCTTATGGATTAACTAGGGATCGAAGTACGTATTCTATTTTTGAGGCTCTTCAATCGCATGAAATTCCGAATCAATTTCGGATTGATGCTCTCATGTATTTTTGTATTTAAGAAGCAGCGAGTGCATAGGGTGTATGATTTTTCATGTTGTCGAAAATAATTATACTCATATCGGGTCCGTCGTTTTGAGAAATCAATTGTTGCTCCATACCTTCTCAGGAGTTGATATGGATCTACATTAGCGGGCTCACCGGCACGATTTACTGCAGTTCATTGAGATCCGTTGCTAGGATTTTTAATTTCAATATTTCTCTATCAATAACCGTTCAAACTCTGCGGTAAGCTGTGGAAGTTTGATCCCGAGGACTTTGCACAGATCACGAAGCTGCACGATGTCCAATCGGCGCGTTCCGCTTTCAACATCACTCATGAAAGATTGGGGGCGCTTCAGGGCCTCTGAGCACTGGGCCTGAGTCAGGCCTGCCTCGTTTCTGTATTTTTTCAGAAGTGACAAAAGCACTGCGTGCTCATGTCTGTAGATCGTTTTAGGCATGGTCGTCAGCTATGGAGATTAGCTGCCTAACCTATATCTGCTTTCCAGATATCTGAATTTCAGATATTCTGCCCGCTCGACGCTCAGGCGTCTACTTGGGTGAGCATATTCATGAACGAGCGAATCTACGTGCTGAACGGGCAGAAGAAGACTACAAATCACATTCTGCATCTGCTTTTGTGCATACCCACAGCCGGGGTATGGCTAGTGTTTTGGTTTCTTGTCGCCATGCAGAATAGTAGGCACAACAGAAGAATTGATAAAAAAATCAGTCGAATACTAGAACATAAAGAAGATGGCAAGTCCGACGTGGAAGCGTACCAGGCTATTCGCAGTGAGGATCAATACAAGAACAAAGTATTGTTGATCATCATTATTGTGATCGTCCTCATTGTTTATCTGAATTCTCGTCACTAAGTGGCATTTGTTAAAAGAGGGGGGGGCGTAGCTGCATTCGTAGGCCCCTACTAGTCTCGTAGATGTCGCGTACGCTGTAAGGTGAAGTTTGGGCTGCCTAGCAAGAGAAAAGCGCTCATATCGCACTACAGAAGCTTGCACGTGTAAATTTACTTGACGGCTAGAGCTTTAAAGTGCATATTCACCGTCTTTCCAGCAAACAAGCACCGAACGATCTAGACTTGCCCTAGTGCAACGTCAGGCGTCGGTTTTCTGCCGTCTGGAATTTGACAAAACAAACTACCCGAGGCGATTGCCTATGAAATGAACTGACCACAGGAGCCGAACAATATGCGTACGTTTTCCCTTCGTTTGACCCCCGGCACAATCGCTGCCAACCAAGACACCATTGCCCTCACCATTGATGAACAGATTGTTGAACTGCACCGGCAAGGTATTCCACGTCGAAAAATCGAGCAGAGTCTTCAAGTCTCTGAATATCACGTCCGGCGTGTCACCTCTGGCGTAGACAAAGGTCAGAAGACACCTACTGACCCTTTTGCTCGTGCAGTAGTGAAAATCTACCCGCTGGCTGTCAGTCCCCTTGGTATCAAGGACTTTCAATTTCGCAACATCATGTTTGAATCCTATGGATCCACGTGGGATTCCGAAGAAGAACAGTACGAAGTGGGCTACGACAAACACTGTGCGAGCCGTGTACGAATGCGTGTCCGGGATATTGCAGACTCAAGAGGCGAGGTTGCCGTATTCCTATTGGATTGGTTTGATGCCCGCGCCCCTTTGGAATGCAACCGTAAGATTCGCGAATGCGCCATGACCCTTGCCCAGCGGTTGCAAGATGTCGTCGACGAATACATGGCTGCCTGTAGTGTTGAGCTGGTTGTCGATGAAGGTTCGCCCAATCAATTCGAGGGCGACCGACACCTCACCGAACTGGCAAGACAGGCCAGTGCAGCACGTTTACACATACTCAAACTTGCAATTCCCGAGTTCAATACTCTTAAGTCAGAGCCCGTTGGTGTGTTGATTGAGCGTGCCGAGGAACAGGCCAATGACCTTGTACGTATGCCCGATGCAATGATGAGTAAAGCTGGCTCCCACTATGAACACTATCCGGACGCCACTGGCAACAATCCGTTCCTTGACTACGTTGAGGATCAAGGTTGGCTGAGGCCCGAGCACTACGCCGAAGTAGAGGAATCCATTGCGAATCTAGGCTACTGACGAGTTCACCCCAGCCGCGCGACCAATACTAAGGGGGTGGGTGGGGTGGTGTTTGTGCTGGATAACGGAGTTATCGATTGTTCCGCTTCTGTGCTGTCGCCCAGTGCGGAGCACTACAGTCGAATCACCCATGGATTGACGCTAGTGGTATCGTCCCAATTCTGGATCAGTCCACCAAATACATTCCGAGGATCGCCACACCCCAAAATGCTCTTGACCTTGATCTTGATGCACCGAAGGTGACGGGCAACAGTTGTCAACGAGCGCTGACGGTGAATTACTGAATGCGTTCGCATTCGTTTATGCACGAAGACTTAAGGGCAAGATCAAGGGCAGAAGCGGTTCTGTGGTGACTTCTTTGTGTATGGCTTCGGTTGGACTGGAAGTCCTGTGGCGATACGTCAACGGGGAGGTGGAGCCAATGGACGCGAATCAACTTAACAGCTCGCGCTGTTACCAAGCATGATAGCTGTGCAAGTACAGGCATATTCACTTACCCAAATGCAGCGTCAAGAACCCACTTGGTTCTGTTGTAAAGCCGCAATGCTTTCGCATCGCTGGATAGCAGGCCGTCAAAGTACGTTGCATAAGTAGCAAAATGCGAATCGATCATGTCGTTTCGTATCTTGTGACGTTTGGCCTCTTTGGCTCCCCCGACAGCAGACCATTCAAGTGCGAGAAGACAGCAGCAGAGCGAGTTGCGAAATATAAACGTGTTGGGTAACTGCTCATATGTAATCTTTCGCGGTGCTTTTGGGTGAGTCTTGAATATCTCGCCAGACACATCTATCGCCAACTTGATGAGAATATCAACCATTTGCATGGTGAAGGGTTCATTGTCTCGTACTGACTTACGCTCCTCTTTGCTGAAACCTATCGTGAGTCCATCAAAGACTTGGGCTATCGCAGCAGCGTCGGCAAGCATCCTTTGTAATTGCACCTCGGCGTCCCTCGCCATCTTCAGTATTTCAACAGTTATCGCTTGGTCACCACTCTCCGCCAGCTTGAGCTTTTGAATGAATTTGGCAAATCCGGACGTTTGAGATGTGTCAATCAAACGGCGTTTCAACCCCGACTTCCTACCACTGAGCTGGCAAATCGACTGTGTTGTTTTAAGTACGATGATTTGATTTGGATATTGACCGGCAATACTCATGCCGTGGGCGAAACTCCTAACAACATTTCCCTGGAGCGCCTCCATTGCAGAGTAATCCGTCAATATCGCTCGGTTAGCTGTGGAAGCCTCAAGAAAAGCTTTAAGCCGTGGGCTTTGTAGCTGATTGCTGTCCACCACCATTTGCATAGTGCTACCTCACGGTTAGTTACCCAAAGTGAAACCGTCGATCAGTTGGAGTCTGTCTCTTCGTTAATTCGTCGTCCTGCATGCTCACTATCAAGCTGGGCGGAATAATGACTGTATTCTCATTGGCCAGGCAGCTACCTCCACGGCCAATCATTCCCTTTGCACAGGCTCCGGTAAGGGGGTAGGCGAGGCTGAAGGGGTTTGCTGAATCTCTTGATGACCCAGTGCTAGACGTGGTTCCTGTGATGGCTCGGGTACGGCTAGCGGTGGTGGTTGATCCACTTCTGTGTGAGCAATAAGCAAAGGGCGGAAGCCCCGGTACACCCACTCAAAGGCGTGCAACATTCCATAGGTTGCTAACCCTGCAATCACGCCGCCAATGAAGATACCTACCTCTGGCTGGGTGCTGCCAGTTGCCGAAACTTGCCGCGCTGTTTGAATCAGCTTGAAGGAGACAAACAATCCAGCGGCAATGGCTACCACCCACTTCACCAGCTCCCACAGCCTTCTCCATCCTTCTCCGTGCATCTGAACCCTCCTCTTGTTCGCAGCTAGACTGTGGTCGGTTATGCGGCCTTGGGGCGGAAGCCCCGAATCACCCAGCCAATAAGCCAGCCCATCACATACAGGCTGACGCACGTTCCAAGCCAGACCCCTGCCAAAATGGCTATGTGCGTGAACTGCTTCGCTGGCAGCTCCTGTAAGTCCTGTTTGTATTTCCAATCAATGTCCCTGATCCGTTCCTCAGCCTGAGCCACGGTTCGGCTAGATTGTTCGTAAATGTTCCGTGGTTTGATACCAGCATTCCTCTGCTGGATGGTATCTATTTCCATGTCGTGAACAGCGTGATCTAGCTTGTTCCCATCCATCAGGTGGCTTTCGGTCTCTATGGCGTTGAAGGCGACAATCACGGCACCTACGGCTAGTAAGAAACCCACAATCACCCACAACCTTTGCCACCCGTTCAATCGTTCCATTCACCAGCGCTCCTTGGTTGTGGCTTGCACCGTAACGTCATACCGTTTTGGAACGTCCGGATAACCAGGACAAAACCCACTCGAAACCAGTGCGGGTTGTGTCAGGTGTATCTAGGATTAATTTTGTAGCACGTCTGTAGCTCAATGTTTCCGTGGGTGCAACGTCAATTTGCTTAGCTCGCGTCCATGCTGTCGCCCAAATCGAGGGTTTCACACCAAACCCCCAGTTCTAAGCTGCTGAGTTGCCATTTTCAGCAGGACGACAACACCCAGCCCCGGCTGGCTCGCAGATGGTCTAGGATTTCCGGCACCACTAACTAGGATGCCTTTCATGGACGATGACTTAAACGAAGTGACTGCCGATGCGTTGGAACTGCTCATGCTGAACCAGAGCGCTTTGGGCGCCTGTATTGAAGAAATAGCCCTATGGCTTCGTGAAGAGGGCGCAGAGGCAGTTCACAGCAACATTGCTGGAGCCCTTGAAACGCTCAATACAAGCAATGAGGGCATTGCCAGCATGATCAGGGTTCTACGTAGGTAGGCCAGCCTTAAAACTCGTTTCTTCGACCTTGCTAACCCGACTCCCTGAACTAGTCTCGATTAGGTCGCTGGTGTGGCGACATGCCATTAATTGGGGGGCTCATGGTCAATAAACGCGGCAGGGATTCAGGCAGTGGACAGTTCATTCCTATTGATGAGGCAAAGCGCCGTCCGAAGACAACGACTGTGGAGGTTATCCCTCCACCCAAGAAGCCAACAGGTGGCGGCAAGAAGAAGTAGCAGCACTGCGAGAGGGCTTTTGCCCTCTCGCTTTCTCTTTGGATCTCTATCAAAGGAGTCTACTTCTGTAGTAGTCGGATTGCCGTCTATCGGATAGGTGAATCCACTATCAAATACCTATCTACGATTGGCTATCAGATAGATTATCCTTGATCTATCAACTAAATAGCCTAAAGGATAGCCAGCCATGAACGCCCACCTGTACCTGAGAGCCAGCACAAAAGACCAAGACGCCAACCGAGCAAAGGAATCCCTTGAAGCATTCGCCGCTGAGAAGGGCCTCACCATTGCAGGCGTTTACGCTGAGAACGTATCGGGAACCAAGCTCAACCGCACTGAACTGATGAAGCTGCTTGATGTAGCTCAACCGGGTGACATCCTCCTTTGCGAGTCTGTAGACCGTCTCAGCAGGCTTTCCCAAGAAGATTGGCTGACCCTCAAGACGACAATCAAGGCCAAAGGGCTGCGTCTGGTTGTAGCTGATCTGCCTACCAGTCATATGTTGGTGGTAGACAGGGGCATCAGCGGGCAAATCATGAACGTGATCAATGACATGCTGATCGAACTCATGGCGACCATGGCGCGCCTCGATCAAGAAAAGCGTGTTGAGCGAATCCAGCAGGGCTTGAAGAAGAAACGGGCAGAGGACCCCGACTGGAGGCCAGCCGGTAAGGGCAAGAATGCTGAATTATGGAAGTCGATCAAGACGACTCTTGCCAAACATCCAACAATGAACGCTGATGAAGTGGCAAAGTTGGTGGGGTGTGGTGTGGCGACGATCTACCGGGTGAAACGTGAGCTGAGAGTTTAGATCCAACCGTTCCACCCAATGCCCGCCTTGAGTGGGCTTCGTTGCATCTGATGATATGCCCACAGCGACAGGCTCTAAGTCCTCCAGAAGCAGGCTCAGCGGCACCAAAGTACGTCTTATTTATAAATCACGACAGTTTCCAGTGTCTTACGGTGCACGCTGCTAAGCAGTTCAGACAGGTATCCGTCCCTAGCTTATTTTTCCTGCTGACACCTTGACCGCCCATCGAGTTGCGATCCTGCTGGAGCAGCGAAAAAGGATTTCTCAGAATTATTGGCCCGTCAGGTAGACAGGCAAAATAGCGAAGTTGCCTCATTGTGGGGCTTGTGGCGTAGTGGCAGAATGACGCTCCCCCGAGAATTCAAGGAAAGATGATGGCTCTTATTGAGTGCAAGGAATGCTCAAAGCAGGTTAGTGATTCCGCCGTTTCATGTCCAAACTGCGGGGCACCAGTGGCAGCTGTGTATGCCGCTCCATTTGCCGCCGCCCAACCAGTCACCAAGAGCGTGGGGTTCGGTTTTGCACTCGGTATTTTCTTCCTTCCGTGGATTTTTAGCTGGTTCCTTTTGGGGCGTGGCTATAGCTCGAAGGCACGAGTTATAGGTATAGGGTGGCTCGCATTGAGTGCCTACCTCTTCTTTGCCGCCAGGGGAACAACGCCGCCAACGGTCAGCACATCGTCGACACCTTCCAAACCAGTAGTCAGCCAGCAGGAGGCGCGAGCTTCCCGTATTGCCTCGCTTAGCACCATTACGACTTCACAGCTCGCAGCTGCTTACGACCGAAACACCGTTGCAGCAGACCAGCAATTTAAGGGTAAGCAGTTCAAGGTGACGGGTATTGTAAGCTCTATCAATACGGACTTCCGTGGTCGACCATATGTCACGATGCAAGGCGGGGTGAATCAGTTCATGGAGCCTCAGTTCTCTTTCGAGGATGCAAAAGATCCAGCCATCGCCCAGTTGCAGAAAGGAAGTAAGATCAGCTTGGCGTGTACCGGCAACGGCGACATTGCCAAAACTCCCATGTCCAAAGATTGCGAATTTGTACGCTGAAAGTTGAGTGCGGCTGGAGCAGATATAGATGGGTTCGGATTTTGATGATGGAAGCTTCAAGAAGTCCCGAAGTTTCTTGTTAGTGTTCTCTAGCCTAATACTTGTGCTGTGGTATTTCAAGGCGGAAATGGCAAGTTTGTCTATCTTGGGTAATACAATAAAGTTCACCGCGAATACGGACAATATTTGGTTAGTGCTAGCTGTCGCGGCGGTTTATTTTTTCTTTCGATATGTGCAGCATCTACCACCGGAGTGGAGCAAGCCAAGCGACCAGGTAGATAGTATTTTTGCCGAGACGTTAGTCTGGCTAAGTCAAAGGTTACACCATCGTGAAAATTTAGATGCGGTGAAGGTGCGTCTGCGTGAAGACTCAGATCATAGCAGCGTTGTTGACTTTAAAGTTAAGCCTAGAGGCAGGCTTTACTTTCAGGGAAGCTATGACCCAGAAAGTGGGGGATATCTATCTAAAAAATCGGATTGCGAAGTTATATTTGACTTGCCAGTTATAATCGGTTCGCCTGACCATTTGTGCCATATATCGGGTTACACGAACATCATAAAGCCTAGCAAAAGCGTGATACGCGTGAGTAAATTAATTGCGTATCTGAAAGGTGCTTTTCTTGCCCCATGGTTCACTGAGCACGTGTTCCCAATGATATTCGCGACAGCCGCAATTGCAGCAGCAGCGTTTCGCTGGTATCAGGTTAGTTGCTAGGAGAGTAGTCTCCCACTAGCTACAATTACGCCTCTCTATAGAGGACCGATTGTAAGTCCTAGTGCTTTACGATAGTAGGCAACTTTTTGATGGCAGCAAGCTTTTGTTTGGGTGATGCACCTTTGGAGTAGGTATCGTGTGTTTCGCTGCCGTTCATATGTCCGACAATCTCTTGAACGATGAAGTCTGGTATATCAGCTCTCAATAAGGCAGTAATCACAGTGTTCCTCATGCTGTGGAACACATGCAGAGGGCCGAAACCCTGCTTGGTTTTCAAGAGTCCGAACGCCTTTGATAAGGCATGTGACCTTTTCTGGTAGCGGTTCTCAGTACTGGTGGGTATGAGGAAGCCGTCTACTGAGTCTTCTATCAGGCGTTTAACAACCGGTTTGAGCGCTGGGTGAACTGGCACGATTCTTCTTGCCGCTTTGTTCTTGCCCTTGAGGAAATTGAAGCTGAGAACTCCTTCTTCTTCAATGATGTGTTCAGTTTTCAGCGCACACAATTGCTCGATACGGGAGCCTGTGTATGCGCCTAGCAAGATCAAGTCGGCAAGCGAATTATTTCCCGCGTCCAGTGCAGCGTTATGAAGCCTCTCCAGTTCGGCAACCGTGTATATCTCCCTCTTTTCGCCTGCCGTCTCTCTACCGCCTCCTTTGGGCAACTCATGGTTTTTGAATGGGTCTGCCTTATCCTTGTATTCCACACGCCATGCCGCGTCATAGCGGATCGCCCATTTCCAGAAAGCTGTGCCTGACATCAAATGCTGGCTGATTGTCGCAGGCGCGCGATTGAGCGATTTTATCCATGCATCAATGGAGTCGAACTCAAGCGGTAAAGAATTCTCTCTGAGGAACTTAGATAAGTCCTCCATCCGTCTCACTTGTTGATCGACGTGTTTGGGAGCACCGCCACGGCTTTCCCTGAACTCTCGGAATGCTTTGAGTCTGGTAGTCGTAATTGGCGATTTCGGTTGGTGTGCCTTCGGATCGTTGAGGATTAATTGTGCTTCTTCTTGTTCAGCAGGGGAGAGTTCCTGTGTCACCCCGAACACCTTTGCCATCATCTCTAAGGCCATTTCCTTTGCGAATTCGACGTTCGCTAACTCTCCCTCAAGCCCCGTCATGTCGTACACACGATCCGCTTTTTCTCTGCGTAACCGTCCCTCTGGTGAGTCGTCAAAAAGCCCTCGGTATAGTGCTGCTACCTCCTGAGTGTCGAAAGTAGAAGGTTCCTCGGCTTCCCCAAGAGCAACATCTGTTTTGAGCTTGCGTGTGGCCTGTGCGAAGCCGTGAGCCACGTTTGCTACTGGCTCTTTCCAAGCATCACCCCGCGCTGCTCGTTTCCCTCTGGCCTGCGCAATCTGCGCCTTCCATTCCGCCAGCACCGCCAAGCGACGTTCCATGGCTTCGGATCGTAGGCCGGTCTGTAGTGACCGAATGAGAACGGTCTTGCCTCCCATCGCGGTGCGGACATCAGCCGGCACAGCAAGTCTGCAATACCATGTGGATTCGCCTTTCTTCTGGATCAGGTTGTCGGCCATGGGGTCACGCTGGGAGAGGGGAGTGGTACAGCGAATTGTACTACTCGATTGTACTACTATCCAAGCTGTAAGCCTCGAGCTACGGGCTTTAAAGGCCTGTAGGAGCGATAAATTCGAATCTCTCCTTCACCGCCACATTCTTGAAAAAATCCCGCGAGTTAACCACTCTGCGGGATTTTTTTTGCCCGCGATTTCGCAGCATACCCCCGTCCGTCCCCCCGTTCGTGACAGGACTCGAGTCATCAAAAGTAGCTGAAAATAGCGTGCTGCCTCACCTGGCATGACGCTGCGAGCGAACCGTTGCGCCTTCGATCACGTCTGTGCGAATGGCCGATGGTTGCCCGGTGTTGTTGCGTGCATAGCTGCATAACGTGATCGGCAGCTCTGCCATTTCGAGGAAAATGCCGTCCAGGGACAGGGTGTAGCGTTCGTCGTCAATATCGCCGCAGGGGGTGCTGATCGCCGAGTTCACGCTGTAGTAGTAATGCCGGCTGAAACTGCTGTGCTGGTTTTCCCAGGTGATGTGGTAGCGGTGTTTGAGCTGCGGTGCCGGGGCTGGGTTGGTCAGGAATACCGAATGGGTGAATACATTGCGCAGCAGCGCTACGGTCAGCGGTTGCTCGGCCTTTTGCACGCCGAGTATGCACAGCACATGCGACCCCAGCACTGGGCCGATGGGCAGGTTGATGTAGGCCTCGTCAGAGGCGACAGCGATCTGGTAGCCATGCGTGCGTGCGCAATCGCTGATGTCATTCACGGCCTTGAATCGGTAGAACGGTTCCTGGATCGAGAACCTCAGGTTCCACGTCGGACGGATAACTTGGTCGGCGGCGTCACGTTGTAAATGCACATAGGGTTTCAGGTTCCACGGCTCGTCCAGCGTGATTTCAACGGCCTTGAGCTGGCAGTTCAGGGTGTCGTTACGGAAAACACCGTCTACAAAGCAGTAGTACAAGTCGTTGGCGGGATAGCTGTAGTTGAATTTCGCGGCTTCGCACGCCGAGTTGTTCTGGCAGCTGTTGAGAATGTCCCTCTGAATGGCAGACGCGACCTTGCTGATGATGCTGGTGATTTCATTGGTGTTCCGGTCCAGCATTGGGCTGCCGGAGCTGCCTGGGCGCAGACCATTGCAGCGGTTGCGCAAGGCGCTGGGGAACACGCCGGGATGTTCGGCAAAATTGTTGATGGTCGACTCCACGCAGGCACTCATGCGTAGTCCCTTTTTCAGAAAACCGGTCGGCGCTCCCACGTTGATCACTTCTCGATCTGTCGCCTGACGCTGAGATGCCAGCTTGAGTGGCATGATTGCGTTGGTCACCAGCACGGCCAGTGACGTATCCAGTTCGAGCACGGCCAAATCGGTACCCGCCATGCTGCTCCAGTGTGCTGTCTTGACGGCGTAGGTGACATGCCGTTCGGGCGTGTCATGAAAGTAATTGAAGGTGACATCGGCGGTGATCGCCTGACGCAGGCGCGCTGTACCGTAGCTGAAGAACACGCAGTGCCCGCTGGTCAGCACATAAGCCGGGCCGACGGCCTTACCCCGGTGATCACGAGTGTCGAGCAGAACGGCATTGCAGGTCTGGCCTAAGGCGTTTTTCAGTGAGCCGATGCCGGTCCATTGCGGGTAACGGTGGTCTTTATTTTCAAGCGCCGCGGAAGGTGACTGTTCGGTAAGTCCCTCGGCCAGGTCTCTGGCGTGGCTGGGCCAGACAGTGCTGAGCAACAGGAAATACAGGAAAATGCGAGCGGTGCGAGTAAGTGACATGAGGAGCCTCGGCAAGGAAGTCATTGATTGGCTGAAACTATCCAATCAGGCCAAGGCAGGAGACATACATGGCTATTGATTAACGCGCTCGAGCTCTCGGTCAGCACGTGTAGGGTTTGGCGCTTGAGCCATACGAACGCCTCTCTGACCAGTAGTCCTAGGCAATTGTAGTGGTCCAATGAAACCGGACACCCATTTAGGCGAGAATGCTCGCCAGATAGACGAGTCTGGTCCCTGGCGGGATCGGCATCGAGTTAATCTAATACCTCGCCAGCACGATTTTCAGCAGCGGAAACGGATTTGGCGGACATTCAACGGCGCAGGCTTCTAGGTCAGCTTGCCGCAATCAGCCACTGAAGGACATCCCTCACCAGAAGTGTCTCGTGATAGTTCGATCTCACAATGTAACCCCGGTGAGGCCGGTCTACTGAAGGCCCGAGAGCGATCAATTTGCCCGCCTTGATCTGCTCTTCGATCAGCCCAGCCCAGCCCAAGGCGATACCTTGACCCTCCTGCGCAGCGGTCAGCAGCAACGGATAGTTATTGAAGCAAAAAACTGGCGCTTCCTCTGGCGGAGTGATCTTCGCGTGCAGGCACCAGTGATGCCAATCCAGCCATCGGGAGTCATCGCTGTCCTTATGAAGCAGCGGTAGATCCTCGATACTGCTTATTTTCGTACCTTCCATTAGCCCCAGTTTTTCAGCCAGGTCTGGACTGCATACTGGGAATACCGTCTCGGGGATCAGTAGCTTTTCAAATCGGAAGTCACCGTCGAGGGATCCAAACTGAATGGCGATATCGGCATCTTGAAGCATTGGATCATCGTCAAGGTTTACTGGGCGAATCTTGAATTGGATCTGGGGGAACTGGCCCTGGAGCGCAGGCAATTTTGGCATAAGCCAGAAATAGCAGAATCCAAAATTCGCAGCGATCGAGAGGGTAGGTTTCTGCTTGTTGAAATGGCGACGCATGCGCTTGACCGCGGCCTTAATTTCACTCACCGGGGATGCTAGGCCTGAATAAATCTGCTGACCCTCATAGGTGGGTCGCAACAGCTTACCGTTACGTTCGAAGAGTACACACCCAAGCGACTCCTCCAAGGTGCGAATCCGCTGAGAAATCGCCGGTTGAGTAGTGCCCAATTCAACAGCTGCGGCCGTCATCGAACCCAAGCGGATTGTGGCCTCAAAGGCGACCAAAGATTTAAGTGGCGGGAGGTCCTGTTCGCTCGGCTCCATAACGTTTATGCATACCTCTAATAAGGGGATTGCGGGTGTTTATCCCCTGAGCACGTAAGGATACTGAGACCACCTATTTGGAGGTTCTCATGGTACAGGTCACTTTTGAAATCAAGCAACAACCGGCATCCGTGATCGCACAGTTGCCAGGGGAAACCATTGTGCTAGCGCCTCTGTGGTTGCGGGAGCGCTGCCAGGACGCTGTCAGTCTTGATGTCACTACTCAGCAAAGACTGTTTAACCCGCATAACCTTCCTGACGGCATCACTCTGGTTGAAGCAGAAGCCAAAGGCGTAGATCAGGCATGGCTGTCATTCAGTGATGGTTATGCGGGGCTGTATGACCTCACGGAGTTTCGTGCCGACTTCGATCCGTTGGATGGCCTGCCAACGCCCATCAGTTGGAAGAGCAACATTGACACCCAACTCATCTACATCGACTTCAACCGACTGACCGACTTCGATTATCGATTGGAGGCATTCAGCAAGTTTTTGACCTATGGGGTTGTCGTTATCCAGAACGTGCCTACCGAAGCCGAGTCAGTTCTGGATGTAGGCAGAATCTTTGGCCAGGTGCGCGAAACCAATTTCGGCAAGTACTTCGAGGTGTACTCCCGGCCGAACTCCAATGACCTGGCTTATCGCTCAATTCACCTCGATCCTCATACCGATAACCCTTATCGCGATCCGATGCCTGGCATCCAGCTTTTGCACTGCCTGATCAACGAAACATCGGGGGGGCTCTCTACACTCGTTGACAGTCTCGCGGTCGCAGAGCAGCTTAAATTGGAAGATCCCGAAGGCTTCGAACTGCTGGCCAACGTGCCTGTGCGTTACCGCCACGTCGATAACGACGTTGAGCTGATTGAGCGGCGGCCAATCATCATGACCGACGCGCTGGGCCGAATGACAGGTGTCAGCTATAGCCCACGCCTCGACTATCTACCGTTGCTGAATGAACACGACATGGCCGTATTCCACCGTGCACGTCGTCGCATGGGCGAGCTCTTTGTGGATCCGGCATTTGAGCGACGTTTCAAGCTGGAGAAGGGCGAGCTGCAAATGTTCAATAACACACGTGTCCTCCATGGCCGGACGAGCTTTGATACCAATGAAGGTCGCCGTCATCTGCAAGGTTGCTACATGGATATGGATGGCCCCAAAGGCATCTACAAAGCCATGAAAAGAAGCTTGAAAGCTCAATAAGATTCGAAAGCCTGAGGACTGATGATGGAAACCGTAGCTTTTACCCAGATGAAAGACGGCACCAAAGCCGAATATGAAATGCTGACCCAGCTGGAAACTGATTTCGCAAAGGAGCTTCCTGACCGGCTCCTCAAATGCCTGCGGGATCTGGAACACTCTCTAAGCGGTTACAAGGTGAGCAGGCTCGCTCATTCGCTTCAGACCGCATGTAGAGCTGAGGACGCTGGTGCAGATGAGGAAATGGTGGTTGCAGCGCTGATCCATGACCTAGGCGACGAGCTCGCCCCCTACAACCACTCCCAGTATGCAGCATCCATCCTTCGCCCTTATGTTCGTCCAGAGGTGACCTGGGTCATCAATTATCACGGCCTTTTCCAGAACTACTACTACGTTCACTTCTTCGGCGGTGATCGGAATGAGCGGGATCTGTACAAGGATCACCCTTACTACGAGAGCTGTGTGCGCTTCTGTGAGGAATGGGACCAATCGTCCTTTGACCCCGATTACCCGACTCGCCCTTTGGAGCACTTCGAGCCTATGCTCCGGAGGATTTTCACTCGGCCAGCATTCGATCAAAAGTACGTTGGTGACCAGACTATGGGCCGCAGCGCGCTCGACCAACCTGTGGCCTAGGCATTTTACTTACGGTTCAAATTTGCGTAATAGCGGCAGCGTGCTGCCGCTATTAAGTGCATATCCAGGTGGACCCCCTCCCTACTGATCCATAAGAAAACCGCATGCTCCTCATAATAGAAACGCGGTTATGCCGTACTGGCGATTGGCCGATAATCGAAGCGGGAAAGGCGCAATTCATAAGCGTCAGCCACGTGCAAATTTGAGTCTGCCATCCAGATACGTCAAACAGAGTTAGTACAACTCTAGAGGGGAGTCGGATGAACAAGTTTTACAAAACCGTGATCGCATTAACCTTGGCATCTCAAAGCGTGTTGGTTATAGCTCAAGAACCCAGCAGTTGCCAAGTCATCAAGACGGCGAACGTGGGATGGCTCGATGGTATATCGACAAACGCATTGACTCAGGTGGTTGCCGAAGGCCTGGGCTATAAATTTGACGACAGCATGCTTTCACTTCCAATCGTTCTGAAGTCTCTTAGCGATGGCAAGCTGGATACGTTCATTAACTACTGGTCGCCATCTCAGGATCCTCTGATTACCCCCCTAAAGGACGCTTTGTCCGTTCTCCCGGCCCCTAACCTCACAGGTGCAAAATACACACTCGCAGTTCCAAAATTTCTGGCCGATGAGGGGTTGAAGGATTTCAAGGACATCGAGAAATTTAAAGTTCAGCTCGGAGGCCGCATTTACGGCATCCAGCCTGGTAGCGGCGGAAACACGTTGGTGCAGAAGATCATCAAGGACAACTCGTATGGTTTGAAGGATTTCAAACTGGTCGAGTCTGGTGAAGCAGGCATGATCCAAGAGGTAGGTCGCTCGATTCAACGCAAGAAGCCCATTGTGTTCCTGGCGTGGGCGCCTCACCCAATGAACGTGAACATGGACATCGTGTATCTAACGGGTGGTGATGATTCCTTCGGTCCCGATTTCGGCGCAGCAACGGTCAAAACCATCACATCCAAAGGCTATGCCGAGCGCTGCGGTAACGTTGGCAAGTTGTACAGCAATCTGAAATTCACGGTCGACATGGAGAGCAGCATCATGAACGCCCTCGACAAAAAGGAGCCCGCTTTGAGTGCAGCAAAAAAATGGCTGGCCGCTCATCCTGAGACTCTGGATAGCTGGCTGGCTGGTGTGACTACCGTCGACGGTAAAGACGCGAAAGCAGCAGTATTAGCAAACATCTCCAAGTAAAGAAAAGCCGCTTCAGTGAAGCGGCTTTTTTTATCGAAAATCCGCAGTTGGAGGCTCGCTGAGGGAGCCATATGTATCCAGTTGCCAATACGGGCGACTCTCTGTCGCCCTCAATGCCTATGCCGATGATGCACATCCGGAAAATGCGCATGGCTATGCCTCATCGCGCTATGCACATGCACATGACTATGCGGCTCCGCCGGATCCCATTCAAAGTGATGCTCATGCTGATGGTGTTCATCATGCACATGTCGGTGCCCGTGCTCCGTCGCCTCATGCAGATGTTCATGGGCATGCCGCTCCGTCAGGTGCAGCCAAACCCCCACGGCCATCAGCGCCGACGCAATCCAGAACGCGACGGTCACCGACTCCCCGAACGCCAGCAGGGCTACTACGGCGCCCAGGAACGGCGCCGTGGAGAAGTAGGCACCGGTGCGCGCACTGCCCAGCCCACGCAGCGCCAGCACAAACATGACCAGGCTGATGCCATACCCCAGAAACCCCACCAACAAGATAGGCGCCAACTGCGCCACAGCCGGTATCTGCGCGCCTAGATAAAGCGCCAGGCTGCAATTCACCACCCCGGCAATCAGCCCTTTGGCCCCTGCGATAAACAACGCGTCCGACGCTGAAACCTTGCGCGTCAGGTTGTTATCAATCCCCCAGCACAAGCATGCCACGGCCACTGCAAACGGGCCGGTCCAGTCGTGGGTGGCGCCGCCGCCGTCGGACCATGACAACACTAAACCGCCCATGACTATCGCGATCATCCCGAGGATTAGGCGGCGGTCTGCGTTTTCTCTAAACACCACCCAGGCGATAACGGCGGTCAACACCGATTCAAGGTTAAGCATCAGCGAGGCGGTTGCGCCGGCGGTGCGGGTCAGGCCGAACATCAAGGCCACGGGCCCGAGGATGCCGCCAAAGGTGATGGCACCGATCAGCCAGGGCCATTCGGATGGGGTCAGGCCGGTGGGTTTCCAGCCGCGATCGCGGATAAGGCGCACGCCGGCGAGACCGATGCCGCTGCCCAGATAGAGCAGGCCGGCGAGCAGTACGGGCGAGAGACCCAGGCCGAAACTTTTGGCGAGCGGGATGCTGGCGCCGAACAGGGCGGCGGCCGCGAGGGCATACAGAATACTAAGGTTCATGGGCCGTCCTCGAGTGTTCAGTCCATGATACGTCGCTTGCTCAGGTTAAATCCCGTGGGATTTACTGCGCGGTTTTCAGCTTGATCACATCACCCGAAATCTTGGTGGTATAGCCACTCCAATACCCGCAATCCCAGAATGGAAAGTAATGGCAAAGGGCTCATAAACGCTGGTGGTGAATTCCAGGACTTGCTAAGGTCGCCGCCTTTCCAATACGCCATTCAGAGGGATCTAAATGCACCCGGTACTTCGCAAGACATTCGGCGGGCTTTCTGCCCAGTACTACATTCGCAATTTTCTGTTCGGGCTGATTTTCCCCGTACTGATCTACACCGCGCTGACCCATTCGAAGACCGGTGTGTTCACACTCGGCGCGTTGGCCTATTGCGTGGTCAACAGCGTGCTCTACCCCTACGCGCGTTTCGTTTACGAAAGCATCATGGATTACATTTTTGGCAACAACGTGTTCTTCGTGAACGCGATTCTGATGCTGACCGTCAAGGTGTTCACCATGGCGATCTGCTGGACCATGGCGGTTTTCATTGCGCCTATTGGGCTGGCTTATCTGTACTTCCACCACAGCCGTGCGGTGGATCAGGCCTGATTCGATGCCACACACTGCATAGACTGTGGCGAGGGAGCTTGCTCCCTCGCCACGGGTACATCGGTTACCCGTAACTGATGGGGTCAGATATGCAGCCAGGCCAAACTACCCAACACCACCGCCACACCCGCCGCCGCATACGACATCCGCTTCAACCATTCCCGCCGGGTCAACAACGTAATCGCCGCCAATGAAATTGCGATCTGGATCGCCGTCATCGCCTGGGCCCAGCGATGATGCTGGTGCAACGCCTGCTCCGACTTCTCATCCCATTCCTTCGACGTGGCTTCAAGTTTTTCGGCCTGCTTGCGCACGTCTTCCTTCTGGCTCTTGTAGCGCTCGATCTCATCCTTGTAATGCGCCGCGTCCACACCGGGAATATGGGTGGCCAGTTCCGCGAGATTCTGCCGGCTGGATTTGGCCTGGTAGTAATTCCACTGGTTGGCGGCTTCGGTCTTGATGATGGCGGCGTTGTTTTTGTCCATCGCCGCCTCGCTTTCGGTAGAGCCGGCCTGGTAGCTGAGCATCGCGCCGAGGGTGGCCATCAGGGCGGTCATCACGGCGATGCGGCTGGCGAAATTGTCGCCACGGCCGTGGGCATGTTCGGTGGTGTGTTCGATGTGTTTTTCGTGGGGGCTGGGGACTTCGAAGGCTTCGGACATGGGGGCGTCTGTGAAGGGACTGAGGGACTCTGATTCTTCACCAGTGAAGCTGTCTCAAGCCTGTCCGTAACGCCGGATCAACCGCCCATACACCAGAATGTTGATCGCCAGCACCAATGCGCCCAAGCCCAACTGGATCTGCGGGGTCAGCCCTGCGGGGTAGATCAGGGTCAGGAGGTAGTGCTCGATAAACCCGCCGCCATAGCCGTCTTGCCCGGCAAGATGGCGAAACAGGTTTTCCCATCGAGTGAGCGGGCAGGGCAGGTGAAACACTTCAACGGCAATCCCCCAGGCCACAGCGGGCAGGTGCAGCCAGACGACAGGCCGCCACTTGAGGGCAAGCAGGCCTCCAAACAGTACAAACAGGATGAACGTGAGGTGAAACAGCACCAGGCTGTCGGCAGCTAGACGGTAGAGCATTACGCACACTTCAAAAGGGGAGGTCCATAGTCTAAAGGGTTGCTTGCGTGCAAGCGTGGCCGTTATTGTGCTGAATCCTTTTAGTCTTCCCCCAAGGTTCTGTTGCGATGAATGCACCGCGTACCGCAGTCGGTCCGATCAAGGCCGTGATTTTCGATATGGACGGGTTGTTGCTGGATACCGAAGGCATCTACACCGAAGTCACGCAGATCATCGCCGAACGCTACGGCCGTACCTATGACTGGGGCATCAAGCAGCACATCATCGGGCGCGGCGCCCAGGACCTGGCGGACTACGTCGTGAAGGCGCTGGATCTGCCGATTACACCGGCCGAGTTCCTGGAGATCCGTGAACCACTGATGAGCGAGCGCTTCCCCAAGGCCTTGGGCATGCCCGGCGCCGAAGCATTGGTGCGGCACTTGAAGGCGCACAATATTCCGATCGCCGTGGGTACCAGTTCGTCGCGCAATTCGTTTGGCCACAAGACCACGTTGCACCGTGAATGGTTTGGACTGTTCGGGACCATTGTCACCGCCGACGACCCGGAAGTCGGTGCTGCCAAACCTGCGCCGGACATCTTCCTCACCGCCGCCCGCCGCCTGGGCGTTGCACCCGAGGATTGCCTGGTGTTCGAAGACTCCCCGTTTGGGGTCACCGCCGCGAAAGCAGCCCACATGACCGCCATCGCCGTGCCGGATGAGGCCATGGCCGACAGCAAGTACCAGCACGCTGACCAGATCATCCGCAAGCTCGCGGATTTTGATTTGGCGGCTTACGGCCTGCCACCTTTCCCCTGAATAAAACACGCTCAAAAAGGTGGGAAGGGGCTTGCCCCCTCCCACCTTTGATTTTGCAGTGTTGCGGAAAGCCTAGGCGCTGAAGCCACCATCAATGGTCAGGCTTGCACCGGTGATGTAACCGGCTTCTGGCCCAGCCAGGTAAGCCACGAAGCTGGCAATCTCTTCCACGTGTCCATACCGACCCACGGCCATCAACCCGATCAGGCTCTCGGCAAAATCACTGTTCGCCGGGTTCATGTCGGTATCCACCGGCCCAGGCTGCACGTTATTGATGGTGATTCCGCGAGGCCCCAAATCCCGCGCCAACCCCTTGGTCAACCCGACCAGCGCCGCCTTGCTCATCGCATACGGGCCGCCGCCGCCAAACGGCATGCGTTCGGCGTTGGTGCTGCCGATGTTGATCACGCGGCCACCTTCCCCCATGTGCTTGGCCGCTTCCTGGGTCGCGATAAACACGCTGCGTACGTTGATCGCCAAGGTCTGGTCAAAGTCTTCCAGCTTGAAATCTTCCAGCGGGGCGATGGCCAGTACCCCTGCGTTGTTGACCAAGATATCGATGCGTCCAAAGGCTTCAACGGTGGCGTTGACCGCATTGCGAATCGCTGCCGCATCAGCGCTGTCGGCCTGAATCGCCAAGGCTTTGCCGCCTTCGCTGATCACGCTGTTCTGCAATGCGTCGGCCTTGGCGGCGGAGCTCACATAGGTAAAGGCAACCGCTGCGCCTTGTGCTGCGAGGCGCTTGACGATGGCGGCACCGATGCCGCGCGAACCGCCTTGAATCAAGGCGACTTTGCCGCTGAGGTTTTGTGTGGTCATGTCGATCTCCTAACTGTTCAAGGCGGGATGCCTTGTTGATGGAGCCGAGTATCGACCTGGGCAGTGCCTACCGGTAGACCGTGATTGCTATAGTCTGTGTAAACCAAAATTTTAGAGTGAGCGATATGGAAAGCTTTGGCAGTATCGAATGCTTCGTGCGCAGCGCCGAAGGTGGCAGCTTTGCCGAGGCCGCCCGGCACCTGAGTCTCACACCGGCAGCCGTCGGCAAAAGTGTCGCCAAGCTGGAAGCGCGCCTGGGTGTGCGCCTGTTCCAGCGCAGCACCCGACGACTGACCCTGACCGAAGCCGGCAAACTGTTTCTCGACGAAGTCAGCGGCAGCCTTACCACCATCCAGAACGCCGTCGCCAACCTGGCCAGCGCCGAAGGGCGGCCGGTGGGTACGCTCAAGGTCAGCATGGGCACAGTGTTCGGTAATCGGTATGTGGTCCCACTGTTGGGGGCGTTCATGCAGCGCTTTCCGGATATCAGCCCGGACTGGCATTTCGATAATCGCCAGGTCGACCTGATCGGCCAGGGCTTTGACGCGGCCATTGGCGGTGGCTTCGAGCTGCCTCAGGGCGTGGTGGCGCGTAAGTTGACGCCGGCGCATCGGGTGTTGGTTGCCTCAAAGGACTACCTGGCGCAGCGCGCGTCGGTACTGACCCCCGAAGATCTGGCACGGTGCGCGGGTATTCTGATTCGCTCTCCCCAAACCGGCCGCATACGTTCCTGGCAATTGACCAGTATCGAGCGTGAACACCGCCCGCTGGTGCTCAAACCGAGCATGACCATGAGCGACTCCGAAGCCGCCTGCTGTGCCAGCGCCCAGGGCCTGGGCATCGCGTTGGTGAGCATGCCCATGGCGGTGCCGTTCCTCGACAGTGGCGCGGTGGTGCGGGTGTTGCCCGACTGGTACGTCGACGACGGCAACATCTCCATTTATTACGCCGAACACAAACTGCTGCCCGGCAAGACCCGGGCGTTTGTGGATTTCATCATCGAGCAGTTTGCCGAAGCGAAGCTGGGCCAAAGGTTCAGCGCGATCTAAATGTGCAAGGGAGCAAGCCCTTCCCACAGTTGACCTTCAGCGACCGAACTTACCCGGCCAGCCAACCACTTTCTTTGCCCTTGGCGTCGCGTAAGTCCTGATCTTCGACGTCGACAACCCCAACCGCACCAGCGATTCGGCAATGGTCACCGCTGCGGTTACACCGTCCACCACCGGGACGCCGGTGCGCTGGCGAATCTGCTCATCCAGCCCGGCCATGCCGCCGCAGCCCAGGCAGATCACCTCGGCCTTGTCTTCGCTGATGGCCAGTTCCGCCTGGCGCACGATGGCTTCCATCGCGGCCAGTGGGTCTTGTTCCAGCGCCAGCACGGCCATCCCACTGGCACGCACCGAGGCGCAGCGTTGGTACAGGCCGGCCAATCTCAAGCGGTCTTCGATCAGTGGCACGGTGCGGTCCAGGGTGGTCACCACCGAATAGGCGTGCCCCAGGAACATTGCCGTGCTGGCGGCCGCTTCGGTGATGTCGACCACCGGCACGTTCAACAACTCCTGCAGGCCTTCGCGGCCATGTTCACCGTAGCCGGCCTGGATCACCGCGTCGAACGGTTGGTCGTAAGCCATGACCCGGTCCATCACCGCAATGGCCGCCAGGTAGCTTTCAAAATTGCCCTCCACTGACTCCGCGCCGAAGTAAGGCGTGAGCCCGACAATCTCGGTGCCCGGCGCGGCCACCGCCCGTGCCTGCTGGGCGATGGTTTCAGTAATGGAGTCGGTGGTGTTGACGTTGACCACGAGGATGCGCATGGAAGGTCCTTATTAATGACTGACGTTATCGACTGCAATGCTTTCGCCGCTGACATCGGCGTAGAACGGCTGGCGCTTGGCAATCAGCAAGTACAGCAGCCCTGCAATACCGGCGCCAAACATCCAGGAAAACGGTGAGACGCTGGCGAAACCGGGCAGCAGGGCCAGGAGAATGGCGATCACGGCTGCGGGAATGAACGCCGCCACCGCCCGCAGATTGACGCCACGGCTGTAGTAATAAACGCCGTTCGGGTCTTCGCTATACAGCTGCGGTACGTCGACCTGGCTTTTACGGATCAGCCAGTAATCGACCATGATCACCCCGTACAACGGCCCCAGCAGTGCGCCCAGGCCGGAGAGGAAATACACGATCACCAGCGGGCTGTTATAGAGATTCCACGGCAGGATCAGCACCGCCACGGTGGCGCTGATCAGCCCGGCACGCCGGAAGTTCAGGTACTTGGGCGCCAGGTTGCTCAGCACGAAGGCCGGCGCGACGAAGTTGGCCATGATGTTCACTGCCACGGTGACAATCAGGAAGGCCAGGCAGCCGAGCACAAGGAAGAACGTATTGGGGATGGCGGCGATGATTTCGGTGGGGCTTTCGATCACCCGGCCATTGAGTTGGAATTGGCCACCGCACAGCAACACGGTAATTGCGGCGAACACCAGGATATTCACCGGCAGGCCCCAGAAATTGCCGACTTTGATGGTCTTGCGGCACGGGGAGGAGCGCGCGAAGTCGCAGAAGTTGAGGATCAACGTGCCGTAGATCGCCAGCCACAGCGCGCCACCGGCGAAGATATTGCGCCACATCTCACCACCGGTCAGCGGCTCGCGGACCGACCAGGCAATATGGCCGCCGGCCTGGAAGTACATCCAGCCGGCCAGCGCGGCCACGGTCAGCAGGATCACCGGCCCGGCGAAGCCTTCATAGCGGCGCACCATTTCCATGCCGTAGGCCAGGATCACCAATTGCACAAACCAGATCGCCACAAAACACACCCAGCCCAGGGTTGATAAGCCCAGGATCGAGTTGTGGTCGTAATCGGCGAAGCCCGGGTGAATGGCGCTCAGCAACACGCGCAACACCACCGAAGCCAGGTAGGTCTGGATACCGAACCAGGCGATCGCAATCACTGCGCGGATCAGCGCCGGTATCTGCGCGCCATGGATGCCGAAGCTGATACGGCTGATCACCGGAAACGGCACGCCGGTCTTCTGCCCCATGTAGCCCGACAGGTTCATGAAGAAGTACACCAGCGCCGCCCCGATCCCCAGTGACAGCAAGATCTGCCAGCCGCCCAGGCCCAACGCATACAAGCCGATGGCGAACGAGTAGTTGGCGATGTTGTGCACATCATTGGTCCACAGCGCGAAGATGCTGTAACGCCCCCATCGCCGGCCTTCGACCTTGGTCGGCGCCAGGTCCTTGTTGTGCAGGCGCGGGCTCAGCACCAACGGACCGGGAACCATGGCTTCGGGGTTCAGGGAAGAGGAGGGCAGATCCAGTGCGATAGTGTTCGAGAGGCTTGTACGCATTCCGGCAGGCTCCAGCACATCGGCAGCCGGGCCGCGGATGGCAAAGTGTATGTAGGTTTCGTATTTATTGTATACAAAGCGCATTTCACCTTAAGCCACATACGTGCCAGTTTTCGATCTATCAAAACTGCAGGTAATTTCGTTTTCGCAGTCAGTGAAAATAACTTACTGAATTGAAAGCGATATAAATTGACCGTTTGAGCAGCTATTTATTTTTCTATCGAAAAGGAACATTGATGAGCGCAAAAAATGCGTGGGGGAAGGTGTTACATAACGGTGCGGGTTTAGGTGGATTGCACACATAAATGGCACCGATGGTTACATCTGTGTGTACATCTTTGGTGGCAAACACAAACAAGATGTGGGAGGGGGCTTGCCCCCGATAGCGGACTGCCAGTCACCAGATACATCGACTGATCCACCGCCATCGGGGGCAAGCCCCCTCCCACATTTTCTTGCCGCGCCAGTGCTTACGCCTTGCTGATGATATTCCCCGCGTGCAGCCCGCATTCCTTCTGCGTGGCTTCCTCCCACCACCAGCGGCCTTCACGCTCATGCTGGTTCGGCAACACCGGACGGGTGCAGGGCTCACAGCCGATGCTGATAAAACCGCGCTCATGCAGGCTGTTGTACGGCAACTCCAACATGCGGATGTAACCCCAGACTTCCTCACTGGTCATCTGCGCCAGTGGGTTGAATTTGTACAGGGTACGTTCCGGCGTGGAGAAGGCCGTGTCGATTTCAAGCGCTGCCACCTGGCTGCGGGTGCCGGGGCTCTGGTCGCGACGCTGGCCAGTGGCCCAGGCATTCACGCCTGCGAGTTTACGGCGCAGCGGCTCGATCTTGCGCACGCCGCAGCATTCGCCATGGCCGTCCTTGTAGAAGCTGAACAGGCCTTTCTCTTTGACAAAGGGTTCCAGCTTGCTCTGGTCCGGCGAAATCAGCTCGATGTCGATCTTGTAGAAGTCGCGCACCTGCTCGATAAACCGGTAGGTTTCCGGGTGCAGGCGGCCGGTGTCGAGGCTGAACACCTTGACGTTCTTGTTCAGCTTCCAGGCCATGTCGACCAGCACCACGTCCTCGGCGCCGCTGAAGGAAATCCACAGGTCATCACCGAACTGGCTGAACGCCAGTTTGAGAATGTCCTGGGCGGATTTGTTGGCGTAAGTCGCGGCGAGTTCAGCGACGTCGAAGGTTTGGTTCATCAGGACGGTTCCTACAGGTCAGTGGCGCTGAGCGCTCTATAGGGAAGCGATGGTATCAAAATACGCTCTGCGTTGCGGCGACGAGCTTGAATCGCTAGAGTTCGGCAGTCCTTTTGCTCGCTCAATCAACAACATCAAAATGGAGTGTCTTGTGGAAATTGCCTGTCTCGACCTGGAAGGGGTGCTGGTTCCGGAAATCTGGATCGCCTTCGCCGAAAAAACCGGTATTGAATCCCTGCGGGCTACTACCCGGGACATTCCCGACTACGACGTATTGATGAAGCAACGCCTGCGCATCCTCGATGAACACGGCCTCAAGCTCGCCGACATCCAGGAAGTGATCGCCACCCTCAAGCCGCTGGACGGCGCCATCGAGTTCGTCAACTGGCTGCGCGAGCGCTTCCAGGTGGTGATCCTGTCAGACACCTTCTACGAATTCTCCCAGCCGCTGATGCGCCAGCTGGGCTTCCCGACCTTGCTCTGCCACCGTCTCATCACCGACGAAAATGACCGCGTGGTGAGCTACCAGTTGCGCCAGAAAGACCCCAAGCGTCAATCGGTACTGGCCTTCAAGACGCTGTACTACCGCGTGATCGCCGCCGGCGACTCCTACAACGACACCACCATGCTGGGGGAAGCCGATCGGGGGATCCTGTTCCATGCACCGGAGAATGTGATTCGTGAATTCCCGCAGTTTCCGGCGGTGCATACGTTTGAGGCGTTGAAGAAAGAATTTATCAAGGCGTCGAACCGGCCGTTGAGCTTGTAGGTTATTCGGCGTTGCTGATGGCCTCTTCGCGAGCAAGCCCGCTTGTGTCTTGAACCAGACTTAAACTGAAGGTGAGAGCGGTGAGTGACAAGCAGAATGCCCGAAGTGCTTAAAGCACGTGTGGGAGCCCATGCTGTCACTCACCTCTCCACTCT
>Ga0209173_100325_pt1 | contig 31490 bp, 28 predicted proteins | sample SynthPrep_16_END_FD_187206 | JGI IMG/M metagenome (GOLD analysis project Ga0209173, IMG submission 187206) | Synthetic microbial communities from Ohio, USA - SynthPrep_16_END_DS12_MetaG (SPAdes) (version 2) | ecosystem: Engineered > Bioreactor > Aerobic > Activated sludge | place: USA: Ohio... | reverse complement strand
TTCCTGGTTCACTCGCTGTTGCTCCAGCTCGCGGTTGCGCTGTTCAGTCGCCAAGCGTTCTTGTTGTTGCTCGATTTTCTTGTCTTCGACACGCTTGCGCGCCAAGGCGGCCTTCTCAAGTTTCTGCGCCTGGATCTGCGGATCGACGGTGGGCTTCACCGGTACGGGAACAGCGACGGGCTCCGGAGGTGTGAGGGCCACCGGCTCAGGTGCGGGAGCGGGAGCGGGAACAGGAACAGGAACAGGCGCAGGTGGCATCATCACCAACTGGGTATGCATCACCCTGGGTGCTTGCACCGGCGTTTTTTCTGTTGACCCAACCAGCATCAGCGCTGCCAGCACGCCCACGTGCAGCGCCACCGCCAGGCTCGCCGCGAAGCTGTTTCTCCAGAACCCGGACGGTTGCCCGTGCGCCATCGTTAACGTCGGACTGTGCATGATCATCGCCGTCATTGCGGGGCCTCGGTCACCAGCCCCAGGTTGCTCACACCACCTTTCTGCAACACTGCCATGGCCGCGACCACCCGGCCGTATCCGGCGTTGTCATCGGCGCGGATGTACACCTGGGTGTCGCTGCGCGCCGCCACCACCTGCATGACCTTGGCGCCCATTTCATCCAGGGTCACGGCGCTGTCGGTCTGGTGCCGGGTGTCGAGCTCGCCGCCGAGGTTCCAGTAGTACCCCCCGTCGGCCTTCACCGACAGCGTGAGGATCTGCTGGCGGGTGTCGGTGGCCAGCGCTTCAGCGGCGACCTTGGGCAGTTCGATCTTCACGCCCTGGGTCAACATCGGCGCGGTGACCATGAAGATCACCAGCAGCACCAGCATCACGTCGATGTAAGGCACCACATTCATCTCAGCCTTGGGCCCGTGCTTACGTTGCGGCCTGGTCAACATCGGTTTGCTCCTTGTTCAGGCGGCCACGGCCAGGTTGATCGGCGTGCCGCGCAAGGTGCGGTGCAGACGCACTTGCAGTTCATTGCCGAAGGCGTAGTAGCGGGTGAGCAAGGTCTGGCCGCGTGCCGCGAAACGGTTGTAGGCGATCACCGCCGGGATGGCGGCAAACAGGCCGATGGCGGTGGCGATCAACGCTTCGGCGATGCCCGGCGCCACCGTCGACAGCGTCGCCTGCTGGACCTGGGACAAGCCGATAAAGGAATTCATGATCCCCCACACGGTACCGAACAGACCGATGTAGGGACTCACCGAGCCCACGGTCGCAAGGAATTGCAGGCCCTTTTCCAACTCGATTTCCTGCTCGGTGATCGCTACCTGCAACGCACGTTCGACACCTTCCAACACGGCCGGATCATGGCTGTGCAGGTGCTGGTATTCCTGCACGCCCGCGATAAAAATCGGCGCAATGCCGCCCTCGCCCGCCTGCACCGTTTCGCGGTACAGCGGCTGCAGGTCGGACGCGGCACGAAAGCGCAGCATAAAGCCGTTCAACTGGCGCTCCAGGCGGCGCAGCACACTGCCGCGCTGGATGATCAGGTACCAACTGAGCAAGGACGCCAGCAGCAAAGTGACCATCACCGCCTTGACCAACAGGCTGGCGTCGCTGATCAAACCCCAGATCGTCATATGTTCCATCGTCGCGTGCATGGTTAGGCTCCTATTCGATTAAAAAGTGATGACCGGCTGATGACCGTTCAGGGTAATTTCAGTGTGCGGGTCACCTCCGCCCACGGCACGAACTTGAAGTTCTGGGTCTGCTCGGGCATGCGCTTGCGCCCGTCCTGCACCACCAGCATGCCTTGGCTCCAGGGCCCGCCGAGGTTGAGGGCGGTGACTTCCAGGCCATCGGTTTCCGACGCGCCGTCTATGCCGGCGGCGGCGTTCAGGCCCACGCGAAAAGCACCGTGCGTGGCGAACGGCGGCTCGGCATCCACCACCACATAGCTGTCGTTGCCTTGACTGGAGATCACCAGGTAATCGTGCTTATCGCTCTGGTACAGCGCCAGGCCCTCGACATCCGCCTGCAGTTGCGGGCCGACCTTGATCACGCTGGTGAGCGTGGCCGGTTGGTCGGCACGCGCATCCACCGCCCACACGCCGACATCTTCTTCACCGATAAACAGCCGCTGGCGCTGGTCATCGGCCACGCAGCCTTCGGGCTGGCTGTCGACCTTGAACTGGCGCACCAGCTCGCCCTGCACACGGCCATCCGGCGCGCTGAGGCGGTATTGCAGGAAGGTGCCGTCCTTGCCGTTGGCGATGGCGTAGAGGTCCCCGCCGGCGGGCTGGAACAGGCAGATACCGTAGATGTCCTTGAGCGGCGTCGGCACTTCACCGGCTTCACGCAGTTCGCCGCTCTGGCGGTCGATGCTGAACAGGCTCAGGCTGTTGCGATCTCGGTTACTCGCCACGGCGAGGTCGACGGTGTGCGCGCCGAGCTTGAAGTGGGGGCGGACGTCGACGTTGTTGAGGCGGCCGACCGCCAGTTCCTGCAACAGCTTGCCGTCGAGGTCATAGGCCAGCAGGCCCTGCTTCTTGTTAGTACCGAGCACGCGGCTTTTTTCCGGCTGCGTGGGGTGAATCCAGATCGCCGGGTCATCCGCTGCATCGCCCTGGCGGCCGACTGGATCGGTCTGGCGCAGCGCAGCGACTTCCGGCAGTACCGGCGCGGCCGCCACAGGTTTGGCTTGCCAGTTGAGTGTGCCCTGATACAGCTTGCCGGTGTCGTCATCACGCACCAGCAGGTGCTGGCCATTAACGCTGAGTTGTTCCGGTTCCTTGAGACCTGGCAACGTCAGGCTCGATTGCTCGACCCAACGCTCACCGCTGTGCTGGAACAGGTGCAACTGGGCGGTCTTGGGGTCAAGCGCCACCACACCGCCCGGTACCAGCGCCATGGCGCCGGCTTCGCGCTTGGGGTTGTCGAACAGGGCGACCGGGGCGCGTTTGACATCGGCTTCCGGGTGCGCCGGGTAGGCCCACCAGCCGACGTTTTCTTCATTCACCACCAGTTGCTGGGTAGCGTCATCCACCTGGCAGAACTGCGCCGACGGTGGCAGCGGCAAGCCGCGTACACGCTGGGCTTCGGCGAGCAACGTCGAGCCGTTGCCTACCAGCCATTGCTCGCCCTTGCCCTCCTCGCCCACCAGGAACACAAACAGATTGGCCGCCCCGTCGCGGTACAGGCACAGGCCATTCACCGGGTAATCGCGGGTGGGCAGGTACAGCAGTTGGCCAAAGGTCTTGGTGGACGCATCGAGGCTGATCAGCAAGGCCTGTTGGCGGTCGTTGTCGAGGCTGGCCACCAGCACCTGGGCACCGACGACGCGGGTGTCGAGGCTGCTGAAATTGCCTGTGAAACGGGCCAGTTCGGCACCGTTTTTGTCGAGCAGTTGCAGGCCGTCGCGGGTGCCGGCGGCCAGGCGTTCGCTGCCGTTGGGCAGGAAGGCCATGGCTTCGGCATTCAGGCTGGGTGCCCAAGGCGTCAGCGCCAGGTCGGCGGCCATTACCGGTGAGCAAGCGGCCAACGCGATCAGCAGGTACAGCTTGGAGATTCTCATGAACGAACAAATCCTTCGAAAGCAATGGAGATCCATGTGGGAGGGGGCTTGCTCCCGATAGCGGTGTATCAGCCAATAAATGTGTACCTGACCCATCGCCATCGGGAGCAAGCCCCCTCCCACATTGGAATCGAGGTGTGGGTTAGAAATGGGTGAACGTCAGGCCCAGCTTGTAAGTGGGGCCGTACTCCTCGTACTGGCCGTTGTAGCCACGGTGGCCGGTGTAGACGAAGTACGACTCATCGGTGAGGTTCTGCGCCTCGAAGCTGACTTGCAGGTTCTTGGTCAGCGAGTAGCGCGCGCTGAAGTCGACGAAGGTCTGTGCGTCGACGTGCAGGTCGTGAGCCTTGTCGTTGATCGAGGCCAGCTCATAGAGGTACGCCGATTTGTAGTTGGCCGAGACGCGCAGGCTGAGCTTGTCGTCTTCCCAACCGAGCATCAGGTTGCCTACGGTGTCGGACTGGTTGGGCAGGCTGATGTTGCGCTTGCGGTTCGTCCCGCTGGTGCTGTCGAAGCCTTCGATGTCGGCGCTGGAGCGGCTGAACGTGCTGTTGGCACCGATCAGCAGGCCGTTCCACGGTGCAGGCAGCCAGTCGAATTTCTGTGAGTAGGCCAGTTCCAGGCCGTAGAGCTTGGCGCTGTCGCCATTCGCGTAGGTGTGGGCCTCGGCGAAGTTGGTCCAGGCGCCGGTACCGGCGAGGTCGGTGTTGTAGACGAAGTTTTTGATGTCTTTGTAGAACACGAAGGCCGAGACGGTGCCGGCGCGGCCCATGAAGTGCTCGATGCCCAGGTCCAGGTTGCTCGACTCCAGGGGCTTGAGGTCCGGGTTGCCAAAGGTGGCTTCGTCATCGTCGATGACAAACCCCGGCGCCAATTGGCCGAAGGTCGGGCGCACCACCGACTTGGTCCAGGCCGCGCGTACCTGGGTGTTCTTGTCGATCTGGTAGCGCGCATGCAGGCCCGGTAGCCAGTGGTGATAACGGCGCTTGGTCTCGGTCGGCGTGAACACGCCATCGGTGGCGCCGGTGCCCTTGGCTTCAAACTCGGTGCCCTCGTAGCGCAGGCCGGCGATGAAGCGCCAGTCGTCGATATCGACGGTGTTCATCAGGTAGCCGGCGTTGATGTCTTCACGAATGGTGAAGTCGTTGACCCGTGATTCGGTCTCGTCATAGAAGTCCGCCGGGTTGAGGCTGCCGATCAGCTGCTTGATAGCGCCGGGGCTGATGCCGGGGCCGTAGTTGCCGAGACGGTAGTCGACGCTGCCTTTCTGGAATTGGCTGAGGTTGAGCTGGTCGGCGCTGAAGCCGAGGGTGTCGAAGTCTTTGTAGACCCAGGCTTCCAGGTCATTGTCTTTGTGGCGGCGGCTGACTTTGCCGCCGAATTTCACCTGGGACGCATAGCCGCTCAGGTCGTAGTCGCGGGCCAGGTCCAGGCGCAGGTTTTTCTCGGTGTCTTTTGTGTTCTGTTTTTCCCAGTCGACTTTGTCGAGGGTGAAGTTACGCGCGTCGTAGAAGCCGCTGCCGATGATCGGGCGTGGTTTGTCCTGGTCATAGAAGCCGCTGTTGGCAAAGTCACCGCCGTCGAAGGTGGCACCGGCGATGTGCGCCGGGCTGTCTTCGCTGGATTGGCTGTAGCCGGCCTGGCCGCTCAGGGTCCACAGGCCGAGCATGCGTTCGCCGCCAAACACGTAGGACTGGATTTCCTGGGTTTCTTCGCGGTTTTTCAGCTTGCGCTTGGCTTCGGCGTCGCCCAACTCACCAGGTGCCTGGGGGTCGGCAAATTCGAGGCTGGCGGCGTTGCGGGTTTCGGTGTCTGTGTAGCGGCTGTAGAGGGTGCGCAGGTAGTAACTGCTGAGGTCGTCGGGCTTGTAGTCGAAGTTCAGGCCGCCGCCGGCGCGTTCGCGGCTGATGTCGTAGTCGCGCTGTTCGAACTCATTGAGCTTGGCGCCGTCGGTGAAGTCCCAGGCGCCGCCGGTCTCGACGTTGTCCGAGCCGAAGTCACGCTTCTGCCAGCTCAGCGCGGCGGCCACGCCGAAGTTGTCGATGCCGTCGCCCAGGCTGAAACGGTTGCTGGCCGCACCGGAGAATTTCGGGCTGGTCTGGCGCGTGTTCTTGTCGTAGCTGGCTTCGGTACTGCCGGTGTAGAACAAACCCTTGTGGTCGAAGGCCGACAGGCTTTGCACATCGACCGTGCCGCCGAGGGAGTTGGCGTCCATGTCCGGCGTGAGGGTCTTGATCACCGACAGCGACTGCACCAGTTCCGAGGGCAGCACATCCAGTGCGACGGCGCGCCGCGCGCTTTCCGGCGCGGGCACCAGGGTGCCGTTGATGGTCACGCTGTTGAGGTCCGGGCCCAGGCCACGCACGCTGACGAAGCGCCCTTCGCCCTGGTCGCGCTCCACACTGATGCCTGGCAGGCGCTGCGCCGCTTCGGCGACGTTTTCATCCGGCAACTGGGCCACGCCGTCGGCATGCACCACGCTCTTGATGCTGTCGGACTTGCGCTGCTCCTTGAGTGCCTGGTCCATGGCCGCCGCCTGGCCAACCACTTCGACGTGCTCAGTGGTGGCTGCGTCGGCCGCATTCAGCCGCTCGCTGGCCATCGCCAGGGCCAAGGCGGTAAGCGTGAAGCTGACGAGCCCGGTGCGCTTGTACATGCAATCCTCCCCAAGAATCCGTTGGCGCCAGGCAACGGGCCCGGCAACTGGGAGGGCACGCTAGGGGTGGAGGATGACGGTTCTGTGACAGCGATCGGCGCGGAGCCCCGTAAACCGGGGGTTTTGCCTGATTCTCTGCTTGGAATGAGCTGATATGACCTATGGAGATCAACTGTGGGAGGGGGCTTGCCCCCGATAGCGGTGGGTCAGGGACACATTTATTGGCTGATACACCGCTATCGGGGGCAAGCCCCCTCCCACATTTTTTGATCCACAGCGTGTTTGAGATGAGCTGATTCGACCCTCCCCCACCGTCATCCAACCGTCACATCCATCTGCTGTGCTGGCGCCCATCGCTCATTTTCCCGAGGACCCGCGGCCATGTTTTCCGTGCTCAAGCCCCACCGCTGGAAACTCTCCCTGTTGCTGATCGCCGCCAACCTCGGGCTGATCCTGCACCTGGCCTGCGGTGAGTTGAAAAGCGTCAGCGAATGGGTGTGGCTGGACATCTTCGGCGAAGGCGGATCCGCGCTGTTGGCGTTGGTCTGGCTGGGCCTGGTGCTGAAAAGCCGCCCGGCCGGGCGCGTCACCAACTACCTGGCGCTGGGCCTGTCATGCATCTTTTTTTCCTGGTGGATCGACAGCCTCGACGAGTTTATCCGCCTGCCCGACAGCATCACCTGGGACCACTGGCTGGAGTCCGGGCCGATGCCGGTGGGCATGATCCTGCTGACCATCGGCATCTACCACTGGCACCGCGAACAACTGGCAATCAGCGCACAGATGGAGAAGCGCGAGCGGCTGTTCCGTGAGCATCGGCTGTTCGACAAACTCACGCCCCTGGCCGGTGCCGACTACCTCAAGCGCCAGTTGGCCGACAGCCTGCAAGACAGCCACGACCAACAGCAACCGCTGTCACTGCTGGCGCTGGACCTGGACAACTTCGCCGCCATCAACCAGGCCTACGGGCATGCCGAGGGCGATGCCGTGTTGCAGGCCCTCAGCCATTTGTTGCTGCTCAACCTGCGCCGCCAGGACCTGCTGTGCCGCCTGGCCGGCGACCGCTTTGTGGTGCTGCTGCCCAACACCGGTGAGCGCCAGGCCAAGGAGCTCGCGCTGGAGTTGCAGCAAGCCGTGCGCGGCCTGGCCCACAAGACCCGGTTGCACGGTGAGCGCTTGCAACTGGCGGCGACCACCGCCGTGGTCATGGCCCTGGAGGAATCGCCCCCGGACTTGCTCAAGCGTCTGAACCTCGCGCTGGCGCGGGCCAAGCAACCGCTCGCGAAAAGCGCCTGAGATGGCGGTGAAAACCAACTGGTATGAAAGCGACAGCCGCTTCATCCCAGGGCATTACCAACCCGCCACGCTGATCGACCTGGCGTTGTCCCGCGACATCGACAGTCATCGCCTGCTGCGGGGTACCGGGCTGTTTCACGAGGATATCCTGGCGGGCAACGCGCGGTTGAGCCCCCAGCAGTTTCTCGCCTTGATCGGTAACAGCCGCAAGTTACTCGACGCCGACGACAGCAGCTTCCTGTTTGGGCAGCGGCTATTGCCGGGCTATTACGGCGCCGCCAGCCATGCCCTCGGCCATGCGCAAAACCTGCACCAGGCCTTGGACATATTGATCCAGCAACAGGTGCTGCTCAGCCCCTTGGTCACCCTGCAACTGGAGCTGGATGAACACCACGCCTACCTGTACTGGCTGGACAGTTGCGGCGCCGGGGAGCACTGGCGCTTTTTGCTGGAAGCCAGCATGACGTCGGTGGTCGCCATGAGCCAATGGCTCAGCGGTGAGCGGCTGCCGTGGGTGTGCAGTTTCAGCCATGCCGAGCCGCGTTACGTCGAGCAATACTGGGTACACCTCGGGGAAGACACACGCTTCGAGCGGCCGCTGGACATGCTGAGCCTCCCGCGCGAATACCTCACCCGCGCCTGGCCGGGTGCCTCGGCCACCGCAGGCCAGGTGGCGCGCCAGCAAGCCCGCGAGCAGATCGAACAGTTGGGCTTCGCCGGCAGTTTTCTCGACTGCCTCTACGCCTATTTACACGAGCAGGTGCGCCAACCGCCGAGCCTGGAACAGGCCGCGCACGCCTTCGCCATGAGCCCGGCCACCCTCAAGCGCAAGCTGCACAAGCACGACACCGGTTTTCAGCAGCAGGTGGACCGTGTGCGCAAGCAGGTGGCGTTGCACCTGTATCAGGTCAAGGGCTACAGCAATGACGAAGTGGCGGCGTACCTGAACTTCAACGATGCGGCCAACTTTCGCCGCGCGTTCAAGCGCTGGACCGGCAGCACGCCCAACCTGATCCGCCAGCTGTTCAGCAGCCGCTAGCCAGGCGTTCGCGCAGGAACTCAACCAGCGCTTGCACCGGCCGCGAGCTTTGCCGGTGTTGCGGGTACACCGCCGACAGGGTCAGCGCCTCGGGGGCGAACTCGTCCAGGACCGTCACCAGGCGGCCGTCCTTCACCGCTTCGCCGACGATAAAGGTCGGCAGGTAGGTCACGCCCAAGCCCGCAATGGCAGTGTCGCGCAGCAGATCGCCGTTGTTTACACGCATGCGCCCGCTCACATTCAACGCCTGCACCTTGCCCTTGAAACGCCATTGCACCTGGCGGCCATGGCCGTAGGGCAGGCAATCGTGTTCGGCAAGGTCATCCGGCTTTTGCGGTGTACCGCGCAGGGCCAGGTAGTCGGGGCTCGCGCAGTACACCCGTGGGATGCTGGCGATACGGCGGGCAATCAAGGTGGAATCTTCCAGGGTGCCGATGCGCAGCACCAGGTCGTAGCCTTCGCCGATCAGGTCCACCGGACGGTCGCTCAAATCGACCTCCACCGACACCTGGGGATGGCGCTGCAAGAACAGCGGCAACAGGCAGCCCAGGTGAGCCATGGCAAACGACAACGGCGCGCTGAGACGGATGGTGCCACGCGGCTCGCTGTTCTGGCCGGCGATGCCCTGCTCCACTTGCTCGACTTCACTGAGCAGGCGCAAGGCGGATTCGTAGTAACTCTGGCCGAGTGGCGTGACATCCAAACGGCGCGTGGAACGGTTGAGCAGGCGTACGCCCAGGCGGTCTTCGAGTTGGATCAGACGGCGGCTGACGAATTGCTTGGACAGGCCCAGCTGTTCGGCGGCGGCGGTGAAGCTGCCGGACTCCATGACCTGGCAGAACAGGCGCATGTCTTCAAAGGGGTTCATTGTCGCTTCTCGGTGGACATTTTCGGTTTTTATAACGGGTTTGTCGCCGCACCACAAATCGAAATGTGGGAGGGGGCTTGCCCCCGATAGCGGTGGGTCAGTCAAAGAAATTTAGACTGAAGCACCGTCGTCGGGAGCAAGCCCCCTCCCACAAGGGATTACCGACAGACTTGAGAGCAGGTTATTTGGCAGTAAACGCCGAGTAGCTGTTCATCAGGTTGCGGTAGTTGGGAATGCGCGGCGACAACAGGTTGGCCAGGCCTTCCATGTCGTTGCGCCAGTCCACTTGCAGCTCGCAGGCCACGGCGAACCAGTTCACCAGTTGCGCACCGGCAGCGGTCATGCGTGCCCAGGCAGCCTGTTGCACGGTTTCATTGAAGGTGCCCGACGCGTCGGTGACCACGAATACCTCAAAGCCTTCGTCGAGGGCGCACAGGGTCGGGAACGCAACGCACACATCCGTCACCACACCGGCAATGATGATTTGCTTGCGGCCGGTCGCCTTGACCGCCTTGACGAAGTCTTCGTTGTCCCAGGCGTTGATCTGGCCAGGGCGGGCGATGTACGGCGCGTCCGGGAACAGGGCCTTGAGCTCGGGAACCAGTGGGCCGTTAGGACCGCCTTCAAAACTGGTGGTCAGGATGGTCGGCAGGTTGAAGAACTTGGCCACGTCGGCCAGGGCCAGCACGTTGTTCTTGAACTCGTTCGGGGAGAAGTCCTGTACCAGGGAGATCAGGCCAGTCTGGTGATCGACTAACAGTACGACAGCGTCATCTTTGTTCAAACGTTTGTAAGCCATGGGAATATCTCCTAACGGGTTTGGGAAATCAGAACGCAAAGCACGAGCAGCCGAACGCACCCCAGAATCCCTGGAAGTCGCTGACCGGCACGCTGGAAAGGCGCGCTTTTTCGTGGCTGTGGGCGTGCACGCCGCACGGGCCGCTGCACTGGTGAACCTGTGCCTGCAAGGGCGAAGTCGGGCGCCAATGACCCGGCACCTTGACCACCGGCGACCAGTCCGGCAGCACCGGCACACGCGGCGGTGCAAAGTCTTCGAAGTCGCCGGCGCCGTAGACCACCTTGCCGCCGACCACGGTGAGTACCGACTCAATCCACTTGATGGCTTCTTCGTCGACGCTGAAGAAGTCCGCCGACAGGGCCGCCACGTCCGCCAACTGGCCGACCTTGATCTGGCCCTTCTTGCCCTGCTCGGACGAGAACCAGGCGCTGCCATGGGTGAACAATTCCAGCGCGGTGAGGCGCGGCAGGCCTTCGGCGTGCAGTTCCAGGCCGCCGACGGTGCGACCGCTGACCATCCAGTACAACGAGGTCCAGGGGTTGTAGCTCGACACCCGCGTGGCGTCGGTGCCCGCCCCTACCGGCACGCCTTCGGCAAGCATGCGCTTGATCGGCGGCGTGGCTTCGGCCGCCTTGGCGCCGTAACGCTCGACGAAGTATTCGCCCTGGAACGCCATGCGGTCCTGGATCGCAATACCGCCGCCAAGGGCGCGTACACGCTCGATGTTTTTCGGGGTGATGGTCTCGGCGTGGTCAAAGAACCACGGCAAGCCGTTGAACGGGATGTCACGGTTGACCTTCTCGAACACGTCGAGCATGCGCGAGATGGACTCGTCATAGGTGGCGTGCAAGCGGAACGGCCAACGCTGCTCCACCAGATGGCGCACCACCGGCTCCAGTTCCTGTTCCATAGTCAGCGGCAGGTCCGGGCGTGGCTCAAGGAAGTCTTCGAAGTCGGCCGCCGAGAACACCAGCATCTCGCCGGCGCCGTTGTGGCGCAGGTAGTCATCGCCCTGGTGCAGGGTGACGCTGCCGGTCCAGTGCTTGAAGTCGCTGAGTTCTTCCTTGGGCTTCTGGGTGAACAGGTTGTAGGCGATGCGTACCGTCAGTTGCTCGTCCTTGGCCAGTTGCTCGATCACCGCGTAGTCATCGGGGTAGTTCTGGAAACCACCGCCGGCATCGATGGCGCTGGTGAGCCCCAGGCGATTGAGTTCACGCATGAACTGGCGGGTCGAGTTGACTTGGTATTCCAGCGGCAGTTTCGGGCCCTTGGCCAGGGTCGAATACAGGATCATCGCGTTCGGCCGTGCCACCAGCATGCCGGTGGGGTTGCCGTTGCTGTCCCGCACGATCTCGCCGCCCGGCGGGTTGGGTGTGTCCTTGGTGTAGCCGGCCACGCGCAGGGCGGCACGGTTGAGCAAGGCGCGGTCGTACAGGTGCAGCACGAATACGGGAGTGTCAGGCGCCGCCTGGTTCAACTCTTCCAGGGTCGGCATGCGCTTTTCGGCAAACTGGAATTCGTTCCAGCCACCCACCACGCGCACCCATTGCGGGGTGGGCGTACGGTCGGCCTGGTCCTTGAGCATGCGCAGGGCATCGGCCAGGGACGGCACGCCTTCCCAGCGCAGTTCGAGGTTGTAGTTCAAGCCGCCACGGATGAGGTGCAGGTGCGAGTCATTGAGGCCGGGAATGACGGTGCGGCCCTTGAGGTCGATGACCTGGGTGCCACTGCCGCGCAGGGCCATGGCCTCACCGTCGGTGCCCACGGCGACAAAGCGCCCCTGGCTGATGGCGACGGCGGTTGCGCGCGGGTTTTCACGGTCCACGGTGTGGAACTGGCCATTGAACAGAATCAGATCGGCGTTCATAGGGTTTCCTTTACAGAGGCTTCAAGCCAGGGAGCGAACAGACGGGTGGCCGCCGGCATCAGCAGGTAGACCACCAATACAACGATCGTCACGGTGACCAGGAAGGTGGCGACCACGTAGTTGGAGAGGAACGGGTGCAGGCGCAGAACCGGGCCCCACACGATGGGTACCAGCAGGGTCAGCGGCAGGATCACGCACAGGGTGACCACTGCTTGCTTCCAGCGGGGAGGTTTGGCGGCGCTGTCGGCCAGCGGCGCGAACCAGAATTCATTGACCGAACCGATTTCGGTTTTGTCGCCATCGGCCAGCAAGGGGGAGGCTTCGTCGATCAGCGATTTGCGCTCGGGGGAATCAAGCCAGGTTTCCAGGTCATCGGTGGAGCGGTAACGCAACACACAGGTGAACAGCGCCAGCTTGCCCTGCTTGCCGCGCACCACGTCGACACCCAGGTGGCCGGGGCGCGCGCCGGCGATCCGCACGATGCGACGCAGCCAGGCTTCGTAGTCGGTTTCGCGGCCTTGTTTGATCAGGTGCTTGACGACCAAGGTGACGACTTCGTCGGGGCTGGTTTTGGGTGTTGGGTCCATGGCTGTGTATTCCCACCTGCAGAGTTGAGCGATGGAGGGAGTGTGGTTGGGATTGGGGGCGGGGAATTGGATGTATGTGCTGTTTGACGTGGCGGCTCGCGGGCCAATCGATTCGACAAGGCAAAAAAAACCGGAAGGCCGCACACGGGCCTTCCGGTTTTTGTTACGTGTCAGGCCTTAGCGCCGTAACCCGCACCCTGAAACGTAAAATAGACTTCCTGACCTTTACCCGCCACTTTGGTAACTTCCTGATCACCGATCATCGCGTTTTTGTACCGACCATAGAACCCGTCACTCCTGACTTCACCCGCCTTGACCGTGCCGTCAGCCTCCGTCGTGAAGGGTGCGAAAAAACTGCCGCGCGTCGGTGCGATCTGGGAGCTTCGGCTGATAGCCGCACCGTAGTGTTCGACAAACCCTGTGTTACTGGCCGCCAACTCAAACTTCTGGTCGACATCAAGGTCTTCGACATGCTGCTTTACCCCAGGGTGAGCGGGGTCCGTGACATCCTGAATATAGCCCTTCAGCCTCTGGGGGTTGTCAGGGTCTCGGGTCACCGTCAGGTTATATTTATGACCAAACTCAAAATCGACCAGTGTGCTATTGCTGCCTCCTTTCCCCCCATCCGCCTCGGCGCGGCCTTTGGGCGCACTAAAGTGCGAACCAAAACCGGAAAACATCACCAGCGCCTTGCCATCCTGCCTTGGCTGAATGCCGATATAGCCGCCATCAAGAGATTTACCTTGCTCATTCCTTACGTCGAACAGCATCGCGTAATAAATCCCCCCGTCCTGGGCACTCTTGCGCTGGAGGCCCTCGTCGATAGTCATTGGAAACGTAATGTTGTTCAGCCCTGAGCCGGCGGCGGGAATTGAGTAACTCACAGCAAACAACCCGTTGGGTGAGCTGGCCGTTTTCTTGATCTCGAGCTTCGGGTCGTCGACCTTGTCCAACGTTGAGGCCTCAACCGTCCTCGACGATGAACCCGGCGTGGCTGCCACCTCTCTTCTTGAGCGCGTGACGGGTGTATCCGACGCGATCACAGGGCCGTTCGGTTGTTCCACCGGCGGCGGCACGGGAACATTAGGAGAAGGCTCAGCCACTGTTTGTGGGATAAATTGCGGTCTTTGAATATGCATATCAGCGACAAGCCTCCTCTGGAAAAGTTAACCCATGCTAGAAGGCCCTCACCCAAGCAGGCTGCCGGAAACAACGCTCGGAGGGACAAGACTTTGCTTAACGTCGATGCCGATCAGATTCAAATTATTGCGGCTGCCTGCCAACCACACCTAAAGCGCCCTCGACATATGCTCCGCAATCCGCCCCCGTAGCCAACGCTCCGCAGGATCATTGTCATGCACCCCGCTCCACACCATCGACAACTCCGCGGCATCAATGGCAAAGGGTGGGTCCTCCGCGCGTATCGCAGTGCCCTCGGTCAACGCACAGGCCGCATAATCCGGCACCGTCGCAATAATCTGCGTACCCGCGAGCAACGCCCGCAGCCCGCTGAACTGCGGCACCGCCAACACCACTCGCCGTGCCCGGCCGATACGCGCCAGGTCCAGGTCAATGTTGCCGCTCAAGTCCCCGGAAAACGACACCATCGCATGGGGCCGCTCGCAGTAGTCGTCCAGGGTCAGCGGCTCAACACCGTCATCCCCACGCAGTACCTTGCAAGGGATATCCCGCAGTTTCTTGCGCTTGGCATTCGCCGGCAATTCGGTGGTGTAGCTCACGCCCACCGTGATCTCGCCACTGGCCAATAACGACGACATCAACAGGTAATTGGCGCGGCGCACCACCACGACGATGCCTGGGGCTTCTTCGCGCAGTTGGCTGAGCAACGGCGGGAACAGGCCGAACTCGGCGTCGTCGGACAGGCCGATGCGGAACACTGCGCAGCTGGTAGACGGGTCGAAATCCTTGGCGCGGCTGACAGCACCCGAAATGATGTCCATGGCCGGCTGCAACTCCTTGAGTATCGCCACGGCACGCGGCGTGGGCTCCATGCCCCGCCCGTTGCGCAGCAGCAATGGGTCGTCGAACAAATCGCGCAAGCGCCCCAGCGCCGCGCTCACCGCCGGTTGGCCCATAAAGAGTTTTTCGGCGACCCGGGTCAGGTTCTTTTCGAACATCAGCGCTTCGAAAATCACCAGCAGGTTCATGTCGACGCGGCGCAGGTCGTTGCGGTTCATGGTGGTATCCAAACGGTTGGCAAGCGCACAGGGAAGCACGCGGAGCGCTAGCGCGATTGCACGTCTGTGCTGTCTTTTCCGCGTACGTACCTGGCGAAATTAACAACGATTAACTCGTCAGCCAGGCGGTCCGGCAACAAGATTAGCGGCGTCTACACTGCACCCATTCACCGGGAACGCTCCCATCGACTGCGGATTTTCGTCATGGCCCGACTTGAGCAGCATGCTCCTCGCTTATCCGCTACCGGCGGCCTATGCCCCCGGCGCGAGCGTATCGCCAAGCAATTGATCCTCGCCAACCTCGGCGAAAGCCTGGCCATTGCCGACCTGGCCCAGGCCTGCGCGTTGTCGCGCAGCCATTTTTCCCGCGCGTTCAAGTGCACCACCGGGCTGTCGCCGCAGGAGTGGATTCGCGAGCAGCGCATCCAACGGGCCAAGGAACTGATCACCGGTTCGCGCCTGAGCCTGACGCAAATCAGCCTGGAATGCGGGTTTTGCGACCAGGCGCATTTCTGCCATATGTTCACCCGCAGCGAAGGGGTCAACCCGATGACCTGGCGAAATCACCAATTGCGTCACAAGCCTCAAGTGATTGCAGCCTAGTGGTCCGCACGTACCTGGAATATGCTGGCCGCTTCCCCCTCCACGAACAGGGTCCCCATGAGTGACCTCAGCGACCAGGCCGTGCATTTCGGCCCCTACCGCATCCACCCGCGCCAACGCCTGGTGCTGGAGGCGGGTCGTCCGTTGCGGCTGGGGCGGCGTGCGGTGGATATCCTGATGATCCTGCTGGAGCAGGCCGGCAATGTGGTGAGCAAGCAAGAGTTGATCGCCCGTGTCTGGCCCAAAAGCGTGGTGGAAGATGGCAACCTGCGAGTGCACATGGCAGCCTTGCGCAAGGCCTTGGGCGATGGCCAGGCCGGGCAGCGCTATATCGTCACCGTGGCCCAGCGTGGCTACAGTTTTGTTGCGCCACTGAGCATCGAGCCGATGACGCTACCCGCCGAGGGCGCCCCCCAACGCCCGTGCCACAACCTGCCGTTGCGCCGCACCCGCATGATCGGCCGCCAGGCCCTGATCGACAGCCTGGTGCAGAACCTGCCCGCGCAACGCTTTATCACCCTGACCGGCGCCGGCGGCATCGGCAAGACCACCGTCGCCCTGCGCGTGGCGGAATTGCTGATCGGGCATTACCGCGACGGTATACGCCTGCTGGACCTGGCGCCGCTCAGCGCGGCGTCGATGATCCTGCCCAATCTCGCCGCCCTGCTCGACCTCACCCACGCAGAACAAGAGCCGCTGGTCACGTTTGCGCGCAGCCTGCAGGAGCGCCAGTTGCTGCTGGTGATCGACAACTGCGAGCACCTGCTGGACGACATCGCCCTGATCAGCGAAACCCTGCTGCGCCACGCGCCCCGCTTGCACATCCTGGCCACCAGCCGCGAGGCCTTGCGCGCCGAGGGCGAGTACGTGCAGCGCCTGGAACCGCTGGCCTGCCCTCCGGCCACCGGCAACCGCGCCCAGGCGCTGGGCTACCCGGCCCTGCAACTGTTGATCGAGCGGGCCATGTCCCATCAGGACAGCTTTGAATTAAGTGAAGCCGAACTGCCACTGGCGATTGATATCTGCCAACGCCTGGACGGCATCCCCCTGGCCATCGAGTTGGTCGCGGCGCAGATCGAACGCTTTGGCCTGCCCGGACTGCTGGTGCAGATGGAGGACAATTTCCGCTTGCTCACCCGTGGCAGGCGCAACGCGCTGCCCCGCCATCAAACCCTGCGCGCCACGCTGGACTGGAGCTTTGAGCTGCTGACGGCCTGCGAGCAGATCTGCCTGCGCCGGCTGGCGGTGTTCCGGGGCGGGTTCAGCCTGGCCAGCGCGGCGGCGGTGATCGCCGGGGAAGAGGTCGCACCCGCCGAGGTGCTGGGTTCAATCACCCAGTTGGTCGCCAAGTCCTTGCTCAATGTGGAGGTCGGTGATGACGAGATGGTCTATCGCCTGCTGGATATCACGCGCACCTACGCCCTGGAAAAACTCAGCGTCGCCGATGAGCTCGATGCCACCCGCGGGCGCCATGCCGAGCGCTGCCTGGCGCTGATGGAGCAAGCGCGCGAGGACTGGCAATTGATCGCCACCCAACCCTGGATCGACCGCTATGCGCCGCTGCGTGAAGACATCCGCTCGGCCCTCGACTGGGGGCTCGCGCAACGGGGCGAACACTTGCTGGCAATCCGCTTGACGGTCAGCGCCATGCCACTGTGGCAAGAGTTGTCGTTACTCAGGGAGCACCGTTTGTATGTGGACCAGGCGTTGGCGCTGATGAGCCGGGCCGCCTCGCCCTGCCCGCGCTTGACGATGCAACTGCAATTGGCGCTGGGCAGCCTGTCCTATCACGCCATGGGCGGTGCCCCGCAGACCATCGCCGCGTTTGTCAGCGCCCGGCGCCTGGCCGAGGAGCGCCAGGACGTCGCGGGTCAATTGCGCGCGGTCTCCGGGCATATGGCGGTGAACCTGTGTGCAGGCCTGTATCGCCAGGCACTGGCGCAGAGCGAGCAGTTCGATCGCCTCGACCCGCGCACCGACCCGCAACTGGACGTCAGTGCCCAGCGCCTGCGCGTACTGGCGCAGCACTACAACGGCAATCAGGCGCTCGCACGGCACAATGCTGAGCAAGTGATCCAACGCATGGCGCACAGCGGCCACCTCAATCGGTTCGCCCACGGCATTGGCGTGCAATACGACCAGAGCGTGGCCTCACTGACGGTGTTGGCGCGGATCCTGTGGCTGCAGGGTTTTCCCGAGCAAGCCTGGCGTACCGCCAGCCAGGCGTTGGCGTTAGCGCTGCAGATCAATCACGGCACCTCCATCTGCTACACCCTGGCCCTGGCAGGCGTAGTCATCGCCCGTTACAACGGTGACGAGCACGCCGCCCAGAGCCTGCAAGCGTTGTTGCTGGAACACGCGCACAAGCACTCGGTGCAGTTGTTTCAGACCTGGGCGGGGCACTATGCCGGCATCCTGGGGCACCAGGATCTGCAAGGCTTGGGGCTGATCGAGGACATCCTGATCACGCTGGGTGCACACACCGTGAATGACCCAGGGTTTGAACGCGCACGCACGGGCGGCGCGGGCTGGTGCGCAGCGGAAATCCTGCGGGTACGCGCCGCAAGCATCGCGGATCCCCGTGCGCGCGAAACGCTGCTGCTCGACGCCCTCGGGCTGGCGCACCAGCAAGGCGCACTGGCCTGGGAGCTACGTTGCGCGACGTCGTTGGCGCAGCTGTGGCAGACCCAAGGTCGCCTGCAGGCTGCACGCGACGTGCTGGGTTCGGTCCATGCGCGCTTTACCGAAGGCTTTGCCACCCCGGACCTAGTCCGCGTACGCCGCCTGCTCGACGAGTTGCAAGACAAACGGCCGGCCTGAGAACGGCCCCAAATAATGCCCATCGCCCTGCTGCAACCGTGCCACCTGCACCGGGTCACGCAGGTGGGCCAGTGCATAGCTGCGCACGCAGTTGAGCAGGCGATAACGCGAATGGCCCGGGCCGGGTTCAAGGGTCAGCAATGAGGTGTCCACCAGACGCCCCAGCAGGTAGGACAGGTCGGCATGTTCCAGCTCCGAGCCAGCGACCAGCTCGCTCAGGGTGGGTAAGGTCACCGCCATCTTGAACAACCCCAATTGCAAGAACAGCCAGCGCTCCGGCAGGCTCAGCCGCTGGTAGGTCCAGTCCAGGGCTGCGATCAGCGATTGGTGGCGCTCCACCGCCGTGCGACGGCCTCGGGTCAGCACCTGCAAACCCTTGCACAATTGCTGCTGCAAGCCACGCACGCCCAGGGCATCCACTTGGGCCGCAGCCAGCTCCAGTGCGAGAGGGAGACCATCGAGGCGTCGGCAGATATCGCGCAGCGGCGCCAGGTCCTGGAGCCGCAACACAAACCCCTGTTGCCCGGCGCTTGCCCGCGCCACGAACAGTTGTACGGCCGGGTAGGCCATGGCGTGTTCGACACTGCCCAGCGCCGACGGTGCAGGCACCGCCAACCGGGGCACGCGTTGCACCCATTCGCCCGGGACATGCAAGGCTTCACGACTGCTGAGCAGCACGCTGACTTGGGGGGCTGTTTCACGTAGCACGCGCACCAGGTGCCGGCAGGCGCCGAGCAGCAAGTCGGCACCATCCAGCACCAGCAATAGCTGACGGGAGGCCAATTGACGGCACAGCTGTGTGGCGTTGGCGCTGGGTTCAAGGTGCAGCGCCGTGGCCAGGTGGCGCAGCATGGTCATCGGCGCCTCCACCGTGGCCAGGTCGACCCACCACACGCCGTCCCGGTAACGCGGCAATACCCGTTCGGCCAACGCCAGGGCCAGGGTACTCTTGCCGACGCCGGCGCACCCGGTCAGGGTCATCAGGCAGTGCCCGGACAGGCGTCGCGCCAGCACGCCCAACAACGCCTCACAGCCGATCACCGCACTGAGGCGTGCCGCCAGGTTGTGTCGGAGTGTCATGGCGGGCATGGCCCCCTGCACCTTGGCGGCGAAGCAATAGCCACGCAGGGGATCGTTGAGGATATAGCGTTGCCCATCGAGGGCGCGGCGCAGTGCCGCAATGTGCACACGCAGGTTGTTTTCTTCCACCACGCTGTCCGGCCACACCCGCTCGATCAAGGTAGACTTGCTGACGTACTGCCCGGGCGTTTCCAACAGCACCGCGAGGATATCCAGCGCACGCCCACCCAGAGGCACCGGCAAGCCTATCTTGCTGACCAACCGCTGTTGCCGGTGAAAGGCATAGATGCCGAAGCGCACCGTGCCATCAACGTCAATCGCCTGAGGGTTGTTCATGTCTGTCATCGCGCTGAAACACCCGGCCTTGGGCGCCTGCGCATCCTTTTCCATGGGCTTGACGCTATCTTGCCAGCTACCAATGACAGGACAATGCTGGCACGGGGAGCGATACGGACAATCGAGTGCGCCAGACGGACATTCTGTCGTTAACTGAACTGTTGTCGGTACTGGGTCGGGTTGAGACCGAGTTTTTCACTGAACAGAAAGCGCATATGCCGCACGCTGCCGAAGCCTGCATGGAAGGCCACGGTCTTGAGCGGCAGGTCGGTGGACTCCAGCAACTGCCGGGCACGGTCGATGCGCGCGCCTTGCAGGAAGGCCATCGGCGTCATCTGCACCTCCCTGGCAAACAACCGCGCAAAGTGGCGAGCGCTCATGCCGGCCAGCTCAGCCATGGATTCGATGGTGAACGGCTGGTCCAGGTGCGCCAGCACGTGGTTCTGCACGCGGGTGATCGCGGTTTCCTGGGGTGCTACGGCAGCCGTCATCGGGCTGAACTGCGCCTGGCCGCCCTGGCGCTTCATCACCACCAGCAGCACCTTGGCCACTTCCACCGCGACTTGCTTGCCGTGGTCCTGGGCAACGATCGATAACGCCAGGTCGATCCCGGCCGTCACCCCGCCCGAGGTGATCAGCCGCCCGTCCTGCAGGTAAATGCGATCGGTCTCGACGATCGCCTTGGGGAAGGCCTTGATCAGCCGCTCGGTGTAGTGCCAGTGGGTGGTCACACGGTGATTGTCCAGCAGGCCGGCATGCCCGAGCACAAAGGCACCGGTGCAGATCGAACCAAAGCGTGTGGCGCGAGGTGCAGCCTCTTTGAGCCACGGCAACAACGCGGGGTGGCATTCGTTGTAGGCGCCGGGGCCACCGGGAACGAGTAACAGGTCGTAGGCGTCGTGCGCCTGGTCCAGCAACAGGTCGGCCTGCACCACGACGCCATTGGAGGCACGCAAGGGGCCAGGTTCGGTGCCGAGGGTGAGGATCTGGTAATGCGCCGCCGCCGGCAGGTAGCGGTTGGCAATCGAAAACACTTCCAGCGGCCCGGCCATGTCGAGCAGGAGGAAGTCCGGAAACAGCGCCATGGCCACGGTTTTCATAAACACAAAGATCCATCGAGAAAGAATGCGGCGGGCATTATGACACGTTAGAAACTGTCAACTCATATGAGACAGTTATTCAGATTTCATCTTCTTAATGAATTCTCCAGTAACCATTAACCTTCTTCTCAACGCAGGAGCCCTGCATCTCGCAGCCCGCTCCCACTTGAGGACAAGACCATGCTGACTCTTCGCAAAGCTTCCGAACGCGGCGCCGCCAATCACGGTTGGTTGAAGTCGTTCCACACCTTCTCGTTCGCCAACTACTGGAACCCGAATGAACAGGGTTTTTCCGACCTGCTGGTGATCAACGATGACCGCGTCGCCGCCGGTAAAGGCTTCGGCCAGCACCCGCACCGCGACATGGAAATTTTCTCCTATGTGCTTGAAGGCGCGCTGGAACACAAGGACACCCTCGGCACCGGTTCGGTGATCCGCCCTGGCGATGTGCAACTGATGAGCGCCGGCAGCGGCGTGGCCCACAGCGAGTTCAACCACAGCCAGAGCCGTGGCGTGCACTTCCTGCAAATCTGGATCGTGCCGGCCGTGGCCGGCGCCGAACCGCGCTATCAGCAGGAGCACTTCAGCGAGGCGCAGAAACGTGGACGCTTGCAGTTGATCATCTCGCCGGACGGCAACGACGGTTCCCTCAGCGTGCGCCAGGACGCACGGGTATATGCCGGGCTGTTCAACGGTGACGAAACCGCCACCCTCGACCTGCCGCCGGATCGCCATGTGTACATCCATGTGGCCCAGGGCAGCGTTGAAGTCAACGGCCAGCGCTTGCAGGAAGGCGATGGCGCCCGAGTGCGGGATGAGCGGCAGATCCGCCTGAGCCACGGCGAGGACGCCGAAGTGCTGGTGTTCGACCTGCGCCCGCAAGAACTGCCGCAGATGCCATGACTGGCGCTGCGATGGCCCCGTATACCGGGCCATCGCTGGCATCGATAGTCACCATCAGCGCAATGAAGTTCTCTAAAAAAATGCACCGCGTAACATCAAACCCATACCAGCAACATCCAAACTAAAACACTCGGAGCACACTCTCATGAAACGCCAAATCTTGCTTAGCCTCGCTTTCTCGGTACTCGCTGCAAACGCATTTGCTCACCCTGTTGTCGCTGAAGGCGGTGCGGATCGCCTGATCGACAGTCGTGTTGCAGAGGGTGGCGCCGACCGCCTGCAAGGCAACCGCGTAGCCGAAGGGGGTTCCGACCGCCTGCTGGAACGCCGTGTCGCTGAAGGTGGTGCTGATCGTCTGCAGGAACGTGGTCTGGCTGAAGGCGGTGCTGATCGTCTGCAGGAACGGGGTCTGGCTGAAGGCGGTGCTGATCGTCTGCAGGAACGTGGTCTGGCCGAAGGCGGTGCTGATCGCCTGCAGGAACGTGGCCTGGCTGAAGGCGGTGCTGATCGCCTGCAGGAACGTGGCCTGGCTGAAGGCGGTGCTGATCGCCTGCAGGGCAACAACGCATAATCCCGCGCTGTTTGCGGGAACCCCAAACCGGCCTGATCAGCCGGTTTTTTTTCGTCTGTTGTTTCTCCCCACAGCGCCGCCCTGTCGATCGGTTGCCGCGTTTCGATACGCTGTGGTGAGGGCGTTTTTGGTCGCGTGTATCGAGGGCGATGCGCAGCTGCGTTGTTGAATCAAACCGGATGGGCGAGGAATTTCTTGCGATACGCCGCCGGCAACAGGCCCACCCGCTGCTGGAACAGGCGCCGGAAAGAGTTGCTGTCTTCGTAGCCCACCGCGTAGGTGATACTTTCCAGCGTCATGCGGGTCGACTCAAGCATCTGCTTGGCCCGTTCCAGGCGCAGGGTTTGCAGGTAGGCAATCGGCGTATAGCCGGTGGCCTCCTTGAAGCGCCGCTTGAAGTTGCGCACGCCAAAACCGAAGCGCTGGGCGACCGCGTCGATGACCAGCGGCTCGGCGAAGTGCTGCTCCAGCCAGTGCTGTACCCGCAGGATCTCGCCGTCGCCATGGCTTTTGGGCAGCGACCACATGGCGTACACCGACTGTTCGCTGCGCACAGTATCGATCAACAGGTATTTGCCACAGGTGTGGGCCAGCTCCGGCGAGCCGAAACGCCGAATCAGGTGCAGCATCAAGTCCATCGCCGCACTGGCGCCACCGCAGGTAATCACGCGGTTTTCTTCACACAGAAGCTGCGCGTCATCCAGGCTCACGTCCGCGTAGCGACGCCGAAACAGCTCGGCGAACGCCCAGTGGGTGGTGGCGCGCAGGCCTTGCAGCACACCGGTTTCGGCCAGTAAGAACGTCGCGGTACACATCGAAGCCAACACCGCGCCGCGTGCATGCTGCTCGCGCAACCAGGGGCCGTAGGCGGGAAAGCTCGGCAGGGCTTCTTTCAAGGTGAACAGAAAACCTGGGATCAGCACCAGGTCGGTCTGCGCGATCTGCGTCACCGCGCGGTCCACCTGCAAGCGCTGGCCGCCCCAAGCCTCCACGGCCTGGCCGTCCAGGGAGGCGACCACGACTTCAAAAGGTGGGCTGTCGGCAAACAGGTTGGCGGCACTGAGCATCTCCACCGCCAGGGTGGCACTGGCGGCGGAACAACGTTCAGCCAGGAGCAAGGTGATGTGCATAAAAGAAACCCGGATTGCGCTTTTCGCATGTAATAAGTCATTTGCGCACCTACCTTAGCCGATTCCGCGCCCTTACAGTGCAGCCATTAATCAACTGCCTGGCGTGTTTATGAATCTCTGGTTTCGCTTGCTCTACATGCTGTCCCGGCGCCCCTGGCGCAAACCGGCCCATGGCCTGGCCACCACCGTGGTGCGCATGCGCGTCTGGCCGCTGGACCTGGATCTCAACCGGCACGTCACCAATGGCCGCTACTTTTCCCTGGCGGATGTTGCACGCATGGATTTCGTGTTGCGCACCGGCGCGTTTCGCGTGGCGTTGCGCAACAAGGCGCTGCCGATCGTGGGCGATACCTGGGGCAAGTTCCGCCGCGAGTTGAAGCTGTTCGAAGTGTTCGAGGTGCACACCCGCATGCTCGGCTGGGACCATAAGTGGAGCCTGATGGAACACCGCTTTGTCAGCAACGGCCGCGTGGTCGGCGTGGTGGTCATGCGCGGGCTGTTCCGTGCGGCCAAAGGCACCCTGCCCCCGAGTGATTTTGTGCGCGAGCTGGGTTTGGATGAGACGTCGCCGCCAATGCCGCAATGGCTCAGCGACTGGGCGCACAGCTGTGATCAGATGAGTGTGCAGTTGCGGGGGGAGGAGCAGGCGTGAGGGCGGGCGGTTAACGAGCGCCGGCCAATTTTTTCAAGTGGGCTTCGGCGTCCTCCCTGGCAATGTACAGAAAACCTTTGCCCTCTTGCACCTTGAACAGCACCTTCATGGCGACGCCTTTTTCCAGATCATTGCGGGCGGTATTTTCCGAAATATCATAGTCATGGGTAAGCTCCTTGGGCGTGAAGATGCGCCCAGGGTGCTGCAGCACTTTCTTTTCTGAAAATTGAGTTGACCGTTGCGCGCTCGCTTCAGCGTGTCAAGGCTTATACCCTTTCACCAACTCTCCCCCAGCCCCAGCAGGCCCAGTATCTGCCGTCGCAGGTCAACCAGATAAGGATCATCCCGGTGCCGTGGGTAAGGCCGGTCAATCGTCAATTGCGCCTGGATCTTGGCCGGACGGTCGCTGAATACGATCACGCGGTTGGCCAGCAGCAACGCTTCTTCCACATCGTGGGTGACCAGCAGGGCCGTATAGCCCTGGCGTTGCCACAGGTTGATCAGTTCCTTTTGCATGGCGATGCGGGTCAGGGAGTCGAGCTTGCCCAGGGGCTCGTCGAGGATCAGCAGGCGCGGTTGGTTGACCAGAGCACGCGCCAGCGCCACCCGTTGCGCCATGCCGCCGGACAACTGCCGCGGATACGCACGGGCGAACTGACTGAGGCCGACTTTTTCCAGGGCCTCGTCGACCTTGGCCGAATGGGTCTTGAGCAGGCCCTGGGCTTCCAGGCCGATGGCGACGTTGTCCCACACGCGGCGCCACGGGTACAGGGTCGGGTCCTGGAACACCACCACGCGGCTCGGGTCCGGGCCGGTGATGGCTTCACCGTCGGCCAGCAACCGGCCGGAGTCCGCCGGTTCCAGGCCGGCCACCAGGCGCAGCAAGGTGGACTTGCCGCAGCCCGAAGGCCCAAGCAGTGCCACAAACTCGCCCGGTGCCACGTCAAGGGACACCCGCTCCAACACCGGCAGGTGTTGGCCATCCAGGGCGAAGCCATGGCTGAGGTTGTCTATGCGCAGCGCCAAGCCTTCCGATGCCAATACCGCGTGTGCCAGGGCTACCATTTCATTGATCCTTTCTGCCAGGCCAGCAACCGGTCACGCACCAGGAACAACCCAGTGATCAACCCCGAACAGGCGAGTGCCATGATCAGTAATGCGGCATACATGTTTGCGTAGGCGGCCCACCCTTGGGCCCATTGCAGGTACCAGCCGATGCCGGACTTAACCCCCATCATTTCTGCCACCACCAAGGTCGAAAACGACGCGCCCAGTCCCATGAACAGGCCGACAAAGACGTGGGGCAACGCGGCGGGAATCGCCACCTTGAAAATCAGGAAACCTTGCTTGGCGCCCAGGGTGCGCGCCACGTCGTAATAGGCTTTGTCCACGCTCGCCACGCCGGACCACGTGAGCACCGTGACCGGAAACCAGGTGGCCAGGGCGATCAGAAACACGCTGGCACTCCAACTGCTCGGAAACAGGAAAAAACACAGTGGCAACAGCGCCGTCGACGGCACCGGGCCGAGGATGCGCAGCACCGGGTGCAGCCAATAGCCGATGCGCGTGGACCAACCGATGGCCACGCCGGCGATAAACCCGGTGATCGCACCGAGGGCAACGCCCGAGCCCAGCAACAACGCCGAATGCAGCAGGCTGTCGGCCAGCCGGGCGTAATCTTCGATGTACACCGCCAGCAAGGCCTGGGGCGGCGCGAAAAACGGCACCGGCAACAGCGCCAGCTTGGCGGTGAGCAATTCCCAGAGGCCCAGCAGCACCGGCAAGGCAATCAGCCAGGGACCGGCATTGCGCAGGCGCAGGCCCAGTCTGGAGACTCTGCGCCCCAGCAGGCTCAGCACGAGGAACAGCACCGCGACACCCACGCACAGATTGGCCAGGCCTTGGGTCATCGGCCAATGGCGTGTCGCGTTGGGCCAGTAGCTGATCAACAGCGCGACGGCCAACCAGGCCGTCACCACGGCGGCGCCCTGCCACGCGACCTTCAAGGTCAGCGGTGGGTTGAGGGTGGTTGCGTCAGCTGAAGACATCGGCGGTGATCTCCTTGGCAAACGCCAGCGGGTCGGTGCTCTTGCTGATCACTTCGACGGTTTTCAGGTCGGTCACGTAGGTAAGGATCTCCTGGGTCAACGCCGCGCCCACCGCGTGATGCCCGTGGGTATGGTCGTGAAGGATCGCCTGCACTTCCTCCACCGACGTGTTCAGCGCATGGGCCTGGAAGCCCTTGGCAACCTCCTCCGGGTGCTGCACGGAATAGTCGTGGGCCTCCAGAATCGCCTGGGTCAGCGCCGCGACCACGCGCTTCTCTTCACGCACCAGTTTGCCGGTGACACCGACCACGCAGCAGCTGAGGTTGGCGTATTCCTCCACCAGGTTGGTGGACAACTCACGCGCCACACCGGACTTGATCAGACGGTACATGAACGGGTCGCTGCCGCTCACCGCCTGCACTTCGCCGCGCTCCAGCGCAGTGCCGAGCAAGTCGGCGGGATAAAGGCGCCACTCGACATCGCGCACCGGGTCCACACCGTGTTTTTTCAGCAGGATCGAGAAGAAATTGCGGTCCGGGCTGGCCATGTCGGTCACGCCGATGGCCTTGCCCTTAAGGTCTTCCAGCGTGGTCACACCGCCCTTCGCGGCACTGAGCAAGCGCAGGCAGCCGCCGTGAGTGCCGGCGGTGAGCTTCACATCAAAGCCCTGTTCCAGGGCCTTGAGCCAACGCAGCGCCATGCCCACGCCCGCATCGGCCTTGCCGGTGGCGATGGCCTCGAGCAACACCTCGGTAGAGTTGCCGAAGTTGACCAACTCCACGTCCAGATTATGTTTGGTGAAGAAGCCTTGGCCATGGGCGATGACCACCGGGGCCAGGCACACGGCGTTGAGGTTGACCGCCAGTTTCAACTTGCGCGGGGCGTCGAGGCGGATGAACTCACCGGTGCCGGTGGGCTCTTGTGACATGTTATGGCCGGCGTGTTCGTCGGCGGCGAACCCGAGGCGTGGCAAAGACAGGCTGGCCAGGGTGATGCCGGCCAGGCTCAATAAACGGCGACGGGTTAAATGATCGAAATCAGCCATGCGAAATATCCCTTTTATCAACTCAGTAATGAAGCCCGCAGACCGTTCTTTGTAGTGAGCGGGCTCGCCCCGCGCTGGGCTGCGAAGCGGCCCTAAAACCAAACACCACGTGTTACCTGAAAGAACGCGGCGATCTTAGTAGGGCCGCTTCGCAGCCCAGCGCGGGGCAAGCCCGCTCACTACAGGATGAATAACCGCTCAACCCTGCAGCTCGGCCAGGCCCAGGTGCTCGCGCAGCGTCGACCCTGCATACGCGGTGCGAAACAAGCCCTTGCGCTGCAAATGCGGAATCACGCTCTCGACAAACTCGGTGAACGACCCCGGCAGGTACCCCGGAGAGATCACAAACCCGTCGCAACCGCCCTGCTCAAACAGCTCGGCCAATTGATCGGCAATCTGCGCCCCGGTACCCACCAATTGCGGCACGCGCACGCTGCTGGCGAAGATGCGCCCCAGCTGTTCCAGAGTGGTTTGCGGGCCTTGCATCAAGAGCTTTTCCGCGGCGGCCGGAGGGATCAGCGGCGACTGGGCAATCTCGGCCAGCGTCGCCGACAGCGGGAATGGCGACAGGTCCACATTCAGCTGCGAAGCCAGTGTCACCAGCCCCAACTCCGGCCGGGCCAACGCGTTGTGCTGATCGCGCTTGGCGCGGGCCTCGGCTTCGCTGCCGCCAATGAACGGCATCACCGCCGTCAGCACTTTGCAGCTGTCGGCGTCACGGCCTTGCTGCACCACTTGGGCGCGCACGTCATCACGGAACGCACGCATCGCCGCCAAATGCGGATGGATGGTGAAGATCGCCTCGGCCCAACGCGCGCCGAAGCGCCGCCCACGGCCTGACGAACCGGCCTGGATCAGCACCGGTCGGCCCTGGGGCGTGCGCGGAATATTCAGCGGGCCTTCAACCTTGAACCATTCGCCCTGGTGCTGCACCGAACGGATCAACTCCGGGTCTGCCAGCACACCGCTTTCGCGATCCAGCTTCAGCGCGTCCTTGCCCCAGCTGTTCCACAGTTTCAGCGCGACTTCGACAAACTCATCGGCACGGTCGTAGCGCAGGTCGTGCTCCAAGTGCTTGTCCTTGCCGAACAGGCGCCCTTCGCTGTCGTTCATCGAGGTGACGATATTCCACGCCGCGCGGCCCTTGGACAGGTGGTCCAGGGTGGCGAATTCACGGGCGATGTGCGCCGGTTCGTAATATGTGGTGGACCGCGTCGCGCCCAGGCCCAGCTTGCTGGTTTTGCCGACCAGGTAAGAGAGGATCGGCAACGGGTCCAGGCGCGTGGCGTCCTGGGCGCCATAGCGCAAGGCGAACGCGCGGGAGCCGCCCATTTGATCGCCCACCGCGAGGCGGTCGGCGAAGAACAGGAAGTCGAATAGCCCTTCCTCCACCACCTTGGCCACCCGTGCGTAGTACTCGGGGTCGAGGTAATTGCCGACGGTTTTCGGGTGGCGCCACACCGCATGGCTGTGCACCACCGGCCCACTCAACAGGAACGCGGATAAATGGATTTGGCGGCTCATGGCTTGGGTGTCCACACGCTGATGGCGCTGACCTTCAACGGCTTGGGAATCAGCTTGGCGGTGTAGTAGGTGTCGGCGATGCGCTGCTGCTCGGCGAGGTTTTCCACCTTGACCGGAATGATGTCGTAGCTGCGTCGGCTATTGGCGCGCTCCACGGTGGCCGGGGCGATATTGCCCCACAGCGGGGCGAGGATGTCGGCGGCTTCCTTGGGGTGGGCCTTCACCCATTGGCCGGTCTCGCGCAGGGTGTCGAAGGTCACCTGCAACACGTCCGGGTGGGCCTTGGCGAACTTAGTCGTGGCCAGGTAGAAACGGTTGTAGTCGGCCAGGCCGTCCTTGCCGTCGGCGATCACACGCACGTGGTGATCCAGTTGCTGGGAGGCGAGGAACGGGTCCCAGATCACCCAGGCGTCGACACTGCCATTGGCGAAGGCCGCGCCACCGTCCGGTGCTTCCAGATAGCGTGGGGTGATATCGGCCAGGGTCAGCCCGGCCTTTTTCAAGGCGGAAATCAGCAGGAAGTTACTGCCCGAGCCCTTGGACACCGCGACGGTCTTGCCCTTGAGGTCGGCGATGCTGTGGATCGGCGACTGGTCCTGAACGATGATCGCCTGGGCGCCCGGCGATGAGTTTTCCTGGGCGTAATAGGTCAGCGGTGCATCGGCGGCCTGGGTGAACAGCGCGAAGGCGTCGGCCACATCGGCGTGCAGGTCGACGCTGCCGGCGTTCAACGAGCTGAGCAGGCCGGTGCTGAATTCATGCCAGTTGACGGTGAATCCCAAGGGCTTGAGGCGCTGCTCCAACTGGCCGTTCTGCTTGAGCAAAATCCACAAGGTGGACGAGCGTTGGTAACTGATGTCCAGGGTTTGCTCGGCATGGGCCACCGCAGCGGCGAACAGCAAACTGGCGGCGACGATTAGTTTCTTGAACGTCATGAAAGGCCTTGGCGTGGGTGAGAAGACGACAGCTGCATATGCCAAAAAACCGCGCACGGCCTGGCAGTAGAGTTAATTCGATTATATTAATGACGAGAAATTATGAAAGAACCCTATAATTCTATCGTTATGCCCAATTCGTCAGAACGCGGAAAAAGCGCCCTAAGCTAAGATCCAAAGAGTATTTAACGAATGGTTTTTAGAACTTTAAGCTCAGGGCTATTTCGTTAGAGATCGAGCTCACCATGTCCCTACGTCGCCCCCTCGCCGCCGTCCTCGGGTTGCTGGCCTTTACCGTCGCAGTCAGTGCGCAGGCCCAGGAAACCGTGCGCATCGGTTACCAGAAATCGTCGACCCTGATCACCCTGCTCAAAACCCAGGGCACCCTGGAAAAAGCCCTCAAGGCCGACAACATCGACGTGAGCTGGCACGAGTTCCCCAGCGGCCTGCCGCTGCTGGAAGCGTTGAACGTGGGCAACGTCGACATCAGCGCCGACGTGGCCGACACCGTGCCGATCTTCGCCCAGGCGGCCCAGGCCAAGCTCACCTACTTCGCCCAGGAAGCACCCTCGCCTTCCGCCCAGGCCATCGTGGTGCGCAAGGACTCACCGATCCAGCAGCTGGCGGACCTCAAGGGCAAAAAGATCGCAGTGACCAAGGCGGCCGGCACGCACTACCTGCTGATCGCCGCGCTGACCAAGGCGGGGCTGGCCTTTTCGGATATCGAGCCGGCCTACCTGTCACCCGCCGACGGTCGCGCAGCGTTCGAGAACAACAAGGTCGACGCCTGGGTCACCTGGGAGCCCTTCCTCACCAGCGTGCAACGTCAACTGCCGACACGCACCCTGGCGGACGGCACGGGGCTGGCCAGCTACAAGCGTTACTACCTGACCGGCACACCGTACGCCAAGGCGCATCCAGACGTGTTGAACCTGGTGTATGCACAGCTGGAAAAGGCCGGCCAATGGGTGAAAACCCACCCGCAAGACGCGGCCAACGTGCTTGGCCCGCTGTGGGGCAACCTGGATGTGGCCACGGTTGAAGCAGCCAATGCGCACCGCAGTTATCAGGTGCAACCGGTGACGATCGATCAGTTGGGCGAGCAGCAGAAAATCGCCGATGCATTCTTCAAGGCAGGGCTGTTGCCCAAGGCCGTGGACGCCAAGGATGTACAAACCTGGAAGCCTTGAGGCCGTAACCGGTAACCACGATGCGAAGCGAGCAGCTCTTGATCTTGATCCGGCTTTTGATCTCAGGCGCCCCGTCAAACACGCTGGCCGGAATTCGACAGGGATTTGGGGGGTAAACCGGCAGGGATGCCGGTTTAGCCGCCCCGCGCCATGGATGGCGCGTGGCGGCGGCCCCCCAAATACCTGTCGGATTACGGGCACACCGAGCGTGAGCGAGGTGCCGAGTGTTGGGGCAAGAGCGTTTTGCTTACTTTTGCGCTCTTCAAAAGTGAGCCGCCGTAAGGGCGGAACCCATAGCGGCCGTTACCTAAATAACGGATATGTACCCGGTCTGATCCAACATCCTGATCGTCTACCAGGCCGCCAGCGGGAGCAAGCTCCCTCGCCACAGGTCCTGCGCCATAGCCAGAATTGTGTAGATGCCCAAGCCCCGATGGCGCTGAATCAGTCACCTGATGAATCGACTGACACACCGCTATCGGGGGCAAGCCCCCTCCCACATTTGGATCGCGGTCTAACCGTTAGATGGCGCTTGGCTGTCAGGCAGCCAGCGGGAGCAAGCTCCCTCGCCACAGGTCCAGCGCCATAGCCAGAATTGTGTAGATACCGAGGCCACGATGGCGCTGAATCAGTCACCTGATGAATCGACTGACACACCGCTATCGGGGGCAAGCCCCCTCCCACATTTGGATCGCGGTCTAACCGTTAGATGGCGCTCGGCTGTCA
>Ga0209173_100324_pt1 | contig 31504 bp, 27 predicted proteins | sample SynthPrep_16_END_FD_187206 | JGI IMG/M metagenome (GOLD analysis project Ga0209173, IMG submission 187206) | Synthetic microbial communities from Ohio, USA - SynthPrep_16_END_DS12_MetaG (SPAdes) (version 2) | ecosystem: Engineered > Bioreactor > Aerobic > Activated sludge | place: USA: Ohio... | reverse complement strand
CCGACAAGAACAAGCGTACTACCCCGGACAAGCTCGAAAAGAAAATGTTCGACCCGCGCGTTCGCAAGCACGTGATCTACAAAGAAGGCAAAATCAAGTAATTGGTTTTCTTTCTTGTGAAAAAAAGCCCGTATCTCACGATGCGGGCTTTTTTTTGTGCCTGATAAATGATCAGGCCTTTTCTTCGAACACCACGTAGATCTTGCGGCAGGGTTCCAGCACTTCCCAGGTGCCGCTGAAGCCGGCCGGAATGACGAAGCGATCACCGGCCCGCAAGGTCTTGGCGTTGCCGTCGGCATCGCGCAACACCGAAACACCCTGCACGATCTCGCAATACTCATGCTCGGTGTAGTTGACCTTCCACTGTCCGACTTCACCTTCCCAGACCCCGGCGCTCATCTGGCCGCACGGACTGTTGTAGTGGTTGTAGACGGTTTGCTCCGGGTCGCCCTTGAGGATTTTCTCCGCAGCCGGACGGTAGCGATCAGGCTCGGTCCTGGCCTGGCTGAAGTCGACGATATTCTGGATGTTCATGGGCGTGTCCCGTCTGGCCTGCGGTTGGAGAGCTCAAAGTCTATGTTTATTAAAATGAACATCGCAAGGGCGTTTGCTGCCGTTATGTCAAATATATTGAAACATCCATCGCCGCTGGTTTAGGGTGGCAGCTGCCTTGAGCCGAACAGCTGGCTGGCCGGGCAAGAATTCTTCGAAGGTGCCTGGGTACATCGCCCGGCCCTTGTATTCAATAAGAGGAGGACACTCGCATGACCACCCTGACCCGTGCCGACTGGGAACAACGCGCCAAGGATCTGAAGATCGAAGGCCGCGCCTACATCAATGGCGAATACACCGCCGCCGTTTCCGGCGACACGTTCGAATGCCTGAGCCCAGTCGATGGCCGCCTGCTGGCAACCGTTGCCAGCTGTGACGTCGCCGACGCCCAGCGTGCCGTAGAAAACGCCCGTGCCACGTTCAATTCCGGTGCCTGGTCGCGCCTGGCGCCAGCCAAGCGCAAAGCCACCATGATCCGTTTCGCCGGCCTGCTCAAGGCCAACGCCGAAGAGCTGGCACTGCTTGAAACCCTGGACATGGGCAAGCCGATCAGCGACTCCCTGAACATCGACGTCCCAGGCGCGGCGCAAGCGCTGAGCTGGAGCGGCGAGGCCATCGACAAGATCTACGATGAAGTCGCAGCAACCCCTCACGACCAGCTGGGCCTGGTGACCCGTGAGCCCGTCGGCGTTGTCGCGGCCATCGTGCCGTGGAACTTCCCGCTGATGATGGCCTGCTGGAAACTCGGGCCGGCGTTGTCCACCGGTAACTCGGTGATCCTCAAGCCATCTGAAAAATCACCGCTGACTGCCATCCGCATCGCTGCCCTCGCGGTTGAAGCCGGCATCCCGAAAGGCGTGTTCAACGTGCTGCCGGGTTATGGCCACACCGTGGGTAACGCCCTGGCGCTGCACATGGACGTCGACACCCTGGTGTTCACCGGTTCCACCAAGATCGCCAAGCAACTGCTGATTCGCTCCGGCGAGTCGAACATGAAGCGCGTCTGGCTGGAAGCTGGCGGCAAGAGCCCGAACATCGTGTTTGCCGATGCCCCGGACCTGCAAGCCGCCGCCGAGTCCGCGGCCGGCGCCATCGCCTTCAACCAGGGCGAAGTGTGCACTGCCGGTTCGCGCCTGCTGGTGGAGCGTTCGATCAAGGATAAATTCCTGCCGCTGGTGATCGAGGCCCTCAAGGCCTGGAAGCCGGGCAACCCGCTGGACCCGGCCACCACGGTCGGTGCGCTGGTGGACACCCAGCAGATGAACACCGTGCTGTCGTACATCGAAGCCGGGCATGCCGATGGCGCCAAGCTGGTGGCCGGCGGCAAGCGCACGCTGCAGGAAAGCGGTGGCACCTATGTCGAGCCGACGATTTTCGACGGCGTGACCAACGCCATGAAGATCGCCCAGGAAGAAATCTTCGGCCCGGTGCTGTCGGTGATTGCCTTCGACAGCGTGGAAGAAGCCATTGCGATCGCCAACGACACCCAATACGGCCTGGCCGCTGCGGTGTGGACGTCGAACATCTCCAAGGCACACCTGACCGCCAAGGCACTGCGTGCCGGCAGCGTGTGGGTCAACCAGTACGATGGCGGCGACATGACCGCACCGTTCGGTGGTTTCAAGCAGTCGGGTAACGGCCGCGACAAGTCGCTGCACGCGTTCGACAAGTACACCGAGCTGAAGGCGACCTGGATCAAGTTGTAAGCCTCCAGGAACACCGCTGTAAAAAATGTGGGAGCGGGCTTGCTCGCGAATGAGGTATCACAGTCGCTGATGTATTGACTGGTACACCGCATTCGCGAGCAAGCCCGCTCCCACACTGTTTTGTGTGATCTCTAAATCATCCACAGGAGCGTGGAAATGCGTTGGGCGACCTATTTCGCCGTGTTGGCGTCGGTCTTGAGCGTAGGTCTGGCCTTGGGCGTGAGCATGCCGCTGGTGTCCCTGCGCCTGGAAAGCTGGGGCTATGGCAGCTTCGCCATCGGAGTCATGGCGGCGATGCCGGCCTTCGGTGTGCTACTGGGTGCCAAGGTCTCCAGCGGCCTGGCCTCGCGCCTGGGCACGGCGAACCTGATGCGCCTGTGCCTGTGGGCGGGGGCGATTTCCATCGGCTTGCTGGCGGTATTGCCCAGCTACCCGGTATGGCTGGTGTTGCGGCTGATGATCGGGGTAATCCTGACCATCGTGTTTATCCTCGGCGAAAGCTGGATCAACCAACTGGTGATCGAGCGCTGGCGCGGCCGTCTGGTGGCGCTGTATGGCTGCAGCTATGCCTTGAGCCAGCTGTCGGGCCCGTTGCTGCTGGGCGCGCTGGGTACGGACAACGATATTGGCTTCTGGGTGGGTGTCGGCCTGCTGACGTGCTCGCCGATCCTGCTGCTGGGCCGTTCCGGTGCGCCGACTGCCGAGTCTTTCAGCGTGACCTTTGGCGACCTGCTGCGCTTCTGCCAGGGTTTGCCGGCGATTGCCTGGGCGGTGGCGTTGTTCGCCGCGTTCGAGGCGATGATTCTGACGCTGTTGCCGGTGTATTGCCTGCAACAGGGTTTCACCGCCGAGATTGCTCTGGCGATGGTCAGCACGGTGGTGGTCGGTGATGCGTTGCTGCAACTGCCGATTGGCGCGCTGGCGGACTACCTGCCTCGGCGCACGCTGTTTCTCGGCTGCGCGCTGATGCTGCTGGTGACGAGCCTGGCGATTCCGCTGTTGCTCGATACGCTGATGATCTGGCCGGTGTGGGTGCTGTTCGGGGCCAGCGCCGGCGGGTTATTCACCCTGTCGCTGATCCTGATTGGCGAGCGCTACCGCGACGACGCGCTGGTGCGCGCCAATGCGCATATCGCGCAGCTGTGGGGCATTGGCTGCCTGATCGGCCCGCTGGTGGCCGGTGCCGGCAGCCAGTGGATCAGCGGGCATGCGTTGCCGTTGTTGATGGCGGCGGGGGCGTTGGGGTTGGTGATCCTGTTGCTGCGCCAAGGTGCATTCGGCGCCACACAACCCGCCTGAACTTGAAATGCGATCACCTGTGGGAGCCGGGCTTGCCCGCGATGGCGGAGTGTCAGCACCGGATGCGTAAACTGACACTCCGTCATCGCAGGCAAGCCAGCTCCCGCAGGTCCCGTCGCTGTTCTTAAAGCATGCGTTCCAGCCCGACGGATGTGGCAAACCAGGCATTGAACCGGCGCCACCAACTGCCGGGTTCTCGGGTCAGGGTGTGCAGTTGGCCGTTGTCTTCGGTCACCCATACCACCTGGCCATCCTGCAGCTTCGCCTGGTAGCTCAACGGGGGCGCCATGCCCTCCAGTGCCAGGTTGCGCACGTGTTCCGCCAGTTCGGGACTGTCCACCAGCACCCCGACTTCGGTGTTCCACAGCACCGAGCGCGGGTCGAAGTTGAATGAGCCGATGAAGGATTTCTCCCGATCAAAGATGATCGCCTTGCTGTGCAGGCTGGAATCCGAACCGTGGAATGTACCTTTGCGGAACAGATGAGGGCCGCTGCCGCCACCGTCTCCCGGCTGGCGGCGCAACTCGTATAGCTTCACCCCGTGTTCCAGCAGCGCCTTGCGATAGGGCGCATAACCGCCGTGCACGGCCGGTACGTCGGTGGCTTCCAGGGAATTGGTCAGCAGGCTTACCGATACGCCGGCGTCCGCACGCCCGGTCAGGTACACCAGCCCGGGCTGCCCGGGCACGAAGTAAGCCGAAATCATCATCAGCTCATGGCTGACACCTTCCAACTCCGGCGCCAGTTGGGTCGTCAGCAGCAGCCGTGGATCCGGATCAGCCTTGGCCAGCACCTTGCTCGGCGCATCCCACAGTGCCTGGTTCCAGGCCCAGATCAGCTCACGGCGCCAGATGTCCATGCGCGGCTGGGTCTTGTAGGTGCGCAGGCGGTTGTACAGGGCATGGTTTTGTTGGCGAGACTCGGCAAGGGAATCTTCCAGGCGTACGCGGGCACTGGCCAGGTCGCCTTTGGAAGCGCTGCTGACGAAGTCACCAATGGGTTTGCTCAGGGCACTGTTCCAGTACTGATCGAAACTGTGGCCCAGTTGCTCGGCCACCGGGCCCACGCTGAGCATGTCGATATCGGTGAAGTTGAGGTTGGGCTCGGCGTCGAAATACTCATCCCCCAGGTTGCGCCCGCCGACGATGGCCACGCTGTTGTCTGCCAGCCACAGCTTGTTGTGCATGCGCCGGTGTTGCAGCGACAGGTCGAACAGCCGTGCCATGGCCCGCGTCACGCCGGTGCTGCGGCCCAGGTGCAGCGGGTTGAACAGGCGAATCTGGATCTGCGGGTGGGCGGCGAGGGTGGCGATGATCTGGTCCAGGCCGTCGCTGGTGGTGTCGTCCAGCAGGATGCGCACGCGCACGCCACGGTCGGCGGCCTTGAGCAGTTCATCCACGAGCATGCGGGTGCTGATGCCGTCGTGGACGATGTAGTACTGCAAGTCGAGGCTGGTCTGGGCGTTGCGGATCAGTTCGGCGCGGGCCATGAAGGCTTCGCTGCTGTTGGGCAGCAGGCGGAACCCGGAGCGGCCTTTGTAGGGTGCGGCCTGGGCCTGGATCGAGCGGCCGAAGGAAGATTCGCTGGCCGGCAGCGCCTCGCTGGGTGTGCGTGGCGCGTCGATGGTGGCGCAGCCGCCCAGGGCCAGGATGCCCAGCAGGAAAAATGGTAATAGCCGGTGGGTCATCAATGACATGGGTTCCGAATCAGGGCGATTGTCGGCATATGACGGCTATTTCCCGTAAAAGGTCAGTCCATCGCTTCGGCCAGCAACCGGATGGCGGTCGCGCCGACCTTGCGTACAGCCTCTTCAATCTGCGGCGTTGGTTTGGCAGCGTAGTTCATGCGCAGGCAGTTCCTGTACTTGCCGGAGGCGGAAAAGATACTTCCCACTGCAATCTGTACACCTTCATCCACCAGCAGCCGGTTGAGTTTCAGGGTATCGAAGCCTTCCGGCAGTTCCACCCACAGCATGAAACTGCCCTGGGGGCGGCTGGCGCGGGTGCCCGCCGGGAAATAGCGGCTGACCCAATCGAGCATCAGGTCGCGATTGCGCTGGTATTGCGTGCGCATCCGCCGCAAATGTGGCTCGAAATGTCCACCTTTCAGAAACTCGGCAATCGCGATCTGCGGCTGGGTCGCGGTGGAGCCGGTGCTGATGTATTTCATGTGCAGCACACGCTCCAGATAGCGACCGGGTGCGACCCAGCCAATCCGCAGGCCGGGTGCGAGGGTCTTCGAGAAAGAGCTGCACAGTACGACGCGGCCATCCTCGTCGAAGGACTTGATGGTGCGTGGGCGCGGGTAGCTGTAGGCCAGTTCGCCATACACGTCGTCTTCGATGATCGCCACGTCAAAGCGCTGGGCCAGGGTCAGCAGTGCGCGTTTGCGCGACTCCGGCATGATGTAGCCCAGTGGGTTGTTGCAGTTGGGGGTCAACTGTATGACTTTGATCGGCCATTGTTCCAGTGCCAGTTCCAGCGCTTCCAGGCTGATACCGGTGAGTGGGTCGGTGGGGATTTCCAGGGCTTTCATGCCCAGGCCCTTCAGGGTTTGCATGGCGCCGTGGAAGCTTGGCGAGTCGACGGCAACGATGTCGCCGGGCTCGCAAATAGCGTGGATGCTGGCGGACAGGGCCTCGTGGCAGCCGGTGGTGATCACCAGGTCCTGGGGCGTCAGTTGGCAGCCTGAATCGAGCATCAGGCGGGCAATCTGTTCACGCAGGTCCAGGTTGCCGTGGATAGTGTCGTAATACAGCCCCGGCATGTCCTGGCGCCGACTGATCCGGGCGAGGCTGCGTAGCAGGGGTTTCATGGTCGGCGACAATACATCCGGCATGCCCCGGCCCAACTGTATGGCGTCTTTGCGTGGCACCGCGCGGATCAGCTCCAGCACTTGGTCCCACTGGGAAATTTCCACAGGGCGCTGGGCCGGGCGGCCTACGGCGGGCAATGCCGGCAAGTCGCGGCCCACCGGTACGAAGTAGCCGGATTTGGGTTTGGGCATCGCCAGGCCGTTGTCTTCCAGTACGCGGTAGGCCTGCTGCACGGTGCTCAGGCTGACCCCATGCTCCACACTCAAGGCCCGAACTGACGGCAATCTGTCGCCCGGGCGATAGAAGCCCTGCTCGATGCGCGTGCCCAACAGTTCGGCGAGGTTGACGTATAGGGTCATGGCGGTGCTTCCCGGTTACCAGTACAGATAGGCCGAAAATACAGGATTCAGCGGCCGATAGGCAGTATCTGTATGGATTTAATACAGGGTGGTTGAATCTGTCATGGTTTTACGCGCCGGCTCATCCTACGTACTCATGGCAACACGTTAATGAGGGGCAGGAAAATGAGCGGTATGAGCGATGTGCGGTTGGCGTTACACAGTCAGGAACTGGAAGCCGGGCAGGAGCGGCGCATGGCGGCGCGTACCAAGGCCCCCACACTCAGTTCATGGGCGTTGTTCTGGCACCGCATGCATACGCGCAAAACCTTGCTGGAGCTGACCCCCGAGCAACTGCGAGACGTGGGCCTGAGTGCCGAGCAGGCGCGCCGGGAAGGCTTGAAGCCCTTCTGGCGCGGCTGATTCAGACCAGTTCTTTCAATCGGTGCCAGAGCATTCCCAGCGCCAGCAGCGGCGAGCGCAAATGCTTGCCGCCCGGGAAAGTGATGTGCGGCACCTTGGCAAACAGATCAAAGCGCCCGCTTTGCTGGCCGCTGATGGCTTCGCCCAACAGCTTGCCTGCCAGGTGGGTGGCATTGAGGCCATGGCCGGCATAGGCCTGGGCGAAATACACATTGGGCTGGTCGGCCAGTCGGCCAATCTGCGGCAGGCGGTTGGCGCCAATGCCGATCATCCCGCCCCACTGGTAGTCGATTTTCACGTTGGCCAGTTGTGGGAATACCTGCAGCATTTTCGGACGCATATAGGCACCGATGTCCTTCGGATCCCGTCCGGAGTAATGGCAGGCACCGCCGAACAGCAAGCGTCGGTCGGCTGACAGCCGGAAGTAATCCACCGTCACCCGCTGGTCACACACCGCCATGTTTTGCGGCAGCAACTCGGCTGCCTGGGCTTCGCTCAAGGGCTCGGTGGCGATGATGTAGCTGCCGGCGGGCAGCACCTTGCCGCTCAGATGCGGGTTGAGGCCGTTCAAATAAGCATTGCAGCCCAGCACCAGGGTCTTGGCGCGCACATTGCCCTGGGCGGTGTGTACGTTGACCTCCGGGCCGTAATCGATCCGCACCGCCTCGGAATGCTCGAACAACTGGACGCCCAACTGCTGTGCAGCGGCTGCCTCGCCGAGGGCCAGGTTCAGCGGGTGCAGGTGGCCGGAGCCCATGTCGATCATGCCGCCAACATAGCGGTTGGAGCCGATCACACTGCGCATCTCGCTGGCTTGCAGCAGGCGCACTTCATGGCGATAGCCAAGGCCTTGCAGCTCTTCGGCGTCGGCGGCCAGGTGTTCCAGGTCGCGGGGTTTGTTGGCCAGGTCGCAGTAGCCCCAGGTCAGGTCGCAGGCGATCTGCGAACGTTCGACCCGCTGGCGCACGATTTCCACGGCTTCCAGGCCCATCAATTTCATCTGGCGCACGCCCTCGGTGCCGATGACGTTGGTGAACTGATCCAGGCCATGACCGACGCCACGAATCAGTTGCCCGCCATTGCGCCCGCTGGCGCCCCAGGCAATCTTGCGGGCTTCCAGCAGGACCACGCTGAAACCCCGTTCAGCCAGTTCCAGAGCGGTGTTGAGCCCCGAAAAGCCGCCGCCGACCACGCACACATCGGCCACGATTTCACCTGTCAGCACCGGATAATCAGGCTGCGGGAAACTGCTGGCGGCGTAGTAGGAATTGGCGTGCCGGGCGCTGGCGGTCATGGGGAGCATCCCTGTTTGGAAAATTTGACGCAGGATACAGCGGTCGGGCGAAGCTGTCTCACCGGGGGCTTTTAGGGCAGAATCCACGCCTATTCGCCGTTCGGTCCCTGTGTCGATGAGTTGCAACAGTCAGAAAGTCAACGCGCTGCGCCGGCAGATTCCCTCGTTCGAGTGTGTCCCGGGTTGCCACGACTGCTGTGGGCCGGTGACCACGTCCCCCGAGGAAATGTCGCGCCTGCCGCGCAAGACCGCTGCCGAGCAGGAAGCGGCGATGGACGAACTCAACTGCGTGCACCTTGGCCCCAATGGCTGCACCGTGTACGACGAGCGCCCGCTGATTTGCCGCTTGTTCGGCACCACGCCGACCTTGCCATGCCCCAACGACCGCCGCCCGGTGGAGTTGATCCACCCACGGGTGGAAAAGCAGATTCATGCGTACATGGCGTCGACGCGTCAGGTATTGGTCTAGCGGATGTCCCCGCTCCCACATTGGCCTGTGGTGCTGTCTTAATCCGGGATCGGCAGGTTCAGGCTCTCTTTCACCTCTTCCATCACGATATAGCTCTTGGACTCCCGTACGTGGGGCAGCTTGAGCAGGATATCGCCGAGCAATTTGCGGTACGACGCCATCTCCGAAATGCGCGCCTTCACCAGATAGTCGAAATCCCCCGACACCAGGTGGCACTCCAGCACGTGGGGCAGTTTCAGCACGGCGCGTCGGAATTCTTCAAAGGTGTCGCCGGACTTGTAGTCGAGGCTGATCTCGACAAACACCAGCAGGCTGCCCTTCAAATGCTGCGGGTTGAGCCGGGCGTTGTAGCCCATGATGATCCCTTCGCGCTCCAGGCGCCGGACCCGCTCGGTGCACGGCGTGGTCGACAGCCCGACCTTTTCCCCCAGCTCAGTAAACGAAATTCGCCCGTCGGCCTGCAGGATACGCAGGATGTTGCGGTCGATCTTGTCCAGCTCCCGCTTGGTCTGAGTGTTGGTCCGCATAGGGGATGCTCCTCCGTGAAAAGGGTTTTTGCCGAGAATTGTCGCCAAATATAGGCAGTTATATAGTGAAATGCACTGGTGATTGCTTTTTATACTGCCCACATCTTTGTGCTGAACAACAAACGTCAGCGGTCAAGCCGTGATGAGGGAATAAAAATGCGCGTTCTGGTCTTGGGTAGCGGTGTCATTGGCGTGGCCAGTGCCTACTATTTGGCACGAGCTGGTTTTGAAGTGGTCGTGGTCGACCGTCAGCCGGCTGTGGCCATGGAGACCAGTTTCGCCAACGCCGGGCAGATCTCGCCAGGCTACGCCTCGCCATGGGCTGCGCCGGGTGTGCCGCTCAAGGCTATCAAATGGCTGTTGGAGCGCCATGCGCCCCTGGCGATCAAGGCCACCGCCGATATCGACCAGTACCTGTGGATGGCGCAGATGCTGCGCAACTGCACCGCCAGCCGTTATGCGGTGAACAAGGAGCGCATGGTGCGCCTGTCCGAGTATAGCCGCGACTGCATCGACGAACTGCGCGCCGAGACCGGCATTGCCTACGAAGGCCGCACCCTGGGGACTACTCAGCTGTTCCGCACCCAGGCCCAACTGGACGGTGCCGCCAAGGACATCGCCGTGTTGAAAGAGTCCGGTGTGCCTTACGAGCTGCTGGACCGCGCCGGCATTGCCCGGGTTGAACCAGCCCTGGCCAGCGTCACCGATATCCTCGCCGGTGCCCTGCGCCTGCCGAACGACCAAACCGGCGACTGTCAGATGTTTACCACCCGTCTTGCCGACATGTGCAAGCAATTGGGTGTCGAATTCCGCTTCGAGCAAGATATCCAGCGCCTGGACTACGCCGGTGACCGGATCAACGGCGTGTGGATCGACGGCAAGCTGGAAACTGCCGACCGCTACGTGCTGGCCCTCGGCAGCTACTCGCCGAAATTGCTCAAGCCGCTGGGAATCAAGGCGCCGGTGTACCCGCTCAAGGGTTACTCGATGACCGTGCCGATCACCAACCCGGCGATGGCCCCGACCTCGACCATTCTCGATGAGACCTACAAGGTCGCGATCACCCGTTTCGACAACCGTATTCGCGTCGGTGGCATGGCCGAGATAGCCGGTTTTGACCTGTCGCTGAACCCGCGTCGGCGGGAAACCCTGGAGATGATCGTCAACGACCTTTATCCTCAGGGCGGTGATTTGAGCCAGGCCAGTTTCTGGACCGGCCTGCGCCCGACCACCCCAGACGGCACGCCGATTGTCGGTGCTACCCCGTTCAAAAACCTGTTCCTGAACACCGGCCACGGCACCCTCGGTTGGACCATGGCCTGTGGCTCTGGTCGTTTGCTGGCCGATTTGATGGCGAAGAAAACCCCGCAGATCAGTGCCGAAGGCCTCGATATTTCCCGTTATGGCAACCACCAGGAGTCCGCAAAACATGTCAATCCAGCGCCAGCTCACCAATGAGCGCATGAGCCAGATCGTTGTTCACAGCGGTACCGTGTATCTGGCAGGGCAGGTCGGCGACGACATGAGTGCCGGGATTGAACAGCAGACCCGCGAAACCCTCGTCAATATCGAGCGTTTGCTGGACCTGGCCGGTACCGACAAGACCAAGCTGCTGTCGGTGACCATCTACCTGAAAGACATTGACGCCGATTTCGCGGGGATGAACGCGGTATGGGACAAGTGGCTGCCAAAAGGCGTCGCGCCGGCCCGTGCCACGGTTGAAGCGAAACTCTGCGAACCGGAAATCCTGGTGGAGCTGTCGGTTGTGGCCGCTCTGCCGTAAGCAAAAAATCCTCTCCCGGTGCCTGCGTTGTCAGCGGGTACCGGTTTTTTCTTCCCACCGCCGCCTAGAAGCCTGCCGCCATGCGTCCTGCCCGTGCCCTGATCGACCTCCAAGCCCTGCGCCATAACTACCAACTGGCCCGTGAAGTCACGGGTGGGGCCAAGGCCCTCGCCGTGATCAAGGCCGATGCCTACGGCCACGGTGCCGTGCGTGTTGCCCAGGCGCTGGAAGCCGAGGCGGACGGGTTTGCCGTGGCCTGCATCGAGGAAGCGCTGGAGCTGCGGGCCGCCGGGATTCGCGGGCCGGTGCTGTTGCTCGAAGGTTTTTTCGAAGCCGACGAGCTGCCGCTGATCATCGAGCATGATTTCTGGTGCGTGGTGCATTCGCTGTGGCAGCTGGACGCGATTGAACAGGCGCAACTCAGCAAGCCGCTGACCGTCTGGCTCAAGCTTGATTCGGGCATGCACCGCGTTGGCTTGCATCCCAAGGATTATCACGACGCTTACCAGCGCCTGCTGGCCAGCGGCAAAGTCGCGAAGATCGTGCTGATGAGCCACTTCGCCCGTGCCGATGAGCTGGACAGTACCAGCAGCGAAGAGCAAGTGGCGGTGTTTGAAGCGGCGCGTCAGGGCTTGTCGGCCCAGGTCAGCCTGCGCAATTCGCCGTCGGTGCTGGGCTGGCCGAACGTTTCCAGTGACTGGGTACGCCCGGGCATCATGCTCTACGGCGCCACGCCGTTTGGCGAAGGCCAGGCCATCGCCGCGCGTTTGCAGCCGGTGATGACCCTCGAATCGAAAGTCATCTGCGTACGTGAACTGCCGGCTGGCGAACCTGTGGGCTATGGTGCCAGGTTCATTACCCCGAAACCGATGCGCATCGGGGTAGTTGCCATGGGCTACGCCGACGGCTACCCGCGCCACGCACCCACCGGCACCCCGGTGCTGGTGGCCGGCCAGCGCAGCCAGTTGCTGGGCCGTGTGTCGATGGACATGCTGTGTGTCGACCTGACCGACGTGCCCCAGGCCGGGCTCGGTTCCACCGTCGAATTGTGGGGCAAAAACATCCTCGCCAGTGACGTTGCCACCGCCGCCGACACCATTCCGTACCAGATCTTCTGCAACCTGCGCCGAGTGCCACGGCTCTATTCCGGCGCTTGAGCGGCACCCACGAATGGCAGATCCCGGGATTTAGGCCAAAGTGTTGTAAATACTGAACGCTGTCGCCATGATAACGCTCAATTACAACAACGCCTGAATCCTAGGAGGCTCCTGCATTGGACGTCGGCGAACGACTGCAATCCATCCGTAAACTGAAAGGTCTTTCCCAGCGTGAGCTAGCCAAGCGCGCGGGCGTCACCAACAGCACCATTTCGATGATCGAAAAAAACAGTGTCAGCCCCTCCATCAGCTCCTTGCGCAAGGTGCTGGGCGGCATTCCCATGTCGATGGTGGAGTTCTTTTCCGAGGAGATCCTCCAGGAAAAACCGACCCAGATCGTCTATAAAGCCAATGAGCTGATCGATATCTCCGACGGCGCCGTCACCATGAAACTGGTGGGCCGCGCGCATCCGAGCCGGGCGATTGCGTTCCTCAACGAGATCTACCCGCCAGGTGCTGATACGGGCGAAGAGATGCTCACCCACGAGGGCGAGGAAACCGGGATCCTGGTGGAAGGTCGCCTGGAACTGGTGGTCGGCCTTGAAACTTTTGTGCTCGAAGCCGGCGATAGCTACTACTTTGAAAGCACCAAGCCGCACCGTTTTCGCAATCCGTTCGAAGTGCCGGCGCGACTAATCAGCGCAGCCACACCCGCGAACTTTTAAGAAAAGAGGCGTCCTGCCTATGTCGCAGAGACGCCCGTAGCAGCATTCTGTCTTGCTGAATCTCCCCTTGGTTAATAGGGTTGTTTCGGCGGGGCGGGCTAACCGTTATACTTTCGCCGCCTGCGAAACCGTGGCCGCAGGCGTGAATAGCCACCATTGAGGGTGAACGCGTGAACCTAATTATGAAAATGCTGGCTGCACCAGCAACCGTACTGGCCCTATGGGCTGTCAGCGCTCAAGCTGCGACCAATGATGAAATTGCCAAGCGCCTGGAGCCTGTAGGCCAGGTGTGCGTCCAGGGGCAAGAGTGCAAGGGGATGGAAGTGGCAGTGGCTGCGGGCGGCGGCGGCGGTGCGAAATCGCCGGATGAGGTAATCGCCAAGCACTGTAACGCTTGCCACGGTACCGGCCTGTTGGGCGCACCGAAAATCGGTGACACCGCCGCCTGGAAAGACCGCGCGGACCACCAGGGTGGCCTCGATGGCCTGCTGGCCAAGGCCATTACCGGTCTGAACGCCATGCCGCCAAAAGGCACCTGCGCCGATTGCTCGGATGCCGAGCTTAAAGGCGCGATCGAGAAGATGTCGGGGCTGAAATAAACCGATCTTCGCCAAAAGAGCCGCTGACCAGCGGCTTTTTTGTGCCCGCGATTTGCCTTTTGAGGCTGTTCTTTGCAGCAAAGACCCGGCAAGCTCGGTCCAACCCCAATTCATGGAATGTTCGGGAGAAGTCGGATGGTGCAGTTGTGTTCAATCGAGCAAGCAGTCGACGACGTACTGGCACGGCTGCCGGCGCATATTCACATGGGCATGCCCCTGGGCCTGGGCAAACCCAACCTGTTCGTCAACGCGCTGTACCGGCGTATCGCCAAGTTGCCGGACCGGGCGCTGACCATCTACACAGCCCTGGCCCTGGGTCGCCCTACCTTGGGCGATGGTTTGCAGAAGCGCTTTCTCGAGCCCTTTATCGAACGGGTCTTCGGTGACTATCCCGAGCTGGACTTCCTCGCCGCACTGCGCAAGGACAGCCTGCCGTCGAACATTCACGTGCAGCAGTTCTTCATGCAGCCCGGCAGTTTGCTCCACAGCCTCTCGGCGCAGCAGGATTACGTCAGCAGCAACTACAGCCACGCTGCCCGTGATATCAATGCCGCCGGCCTGAACCTCGTCGCGCAACTGGTGGCCAGCAGCGCCGAACATCCGGATCGCCTGAGCCTGAGCTGCAACCCCGACATCACCCTCGACCTGTTGCCGATGATCGCCAAGCGCCGCGAGGCCGGTGAAACCATCCTGGTGGTGGGCCAGGTTCACAGTGATTTGCCCTACATGCCCGGCGACGCCGAGCTGGGCATGGATGAGTTCGACTTCCTGATCGACGAGAAGGACAGCACCACGCTGTTCTCCACCCCGAACATGCCGGTGGGTTTCCAGGATCACTTTATCGGTTTGCACGCCAGCACCGTGGTGCGCGACGGCGGTACCTTGCAGATCGGCATCGGCTCCATGGGCGATGCACTGACTGCGGCCTTGCTGGCGCGCCAGGCCGATAACGAGGCGTATCGCCTGTTGCTCACCGACCTGGATGTGTACCAATGGGCACCGCTGATCAGCCACGAAGGCGGAGTCGCGCCGTTTGCCCGTGGGCTGTACGGTTGCAGCGAAATGTTCGTCAATGGCCTGCTGGTGCTGGCCGATGCCGGGATTGTGCGGCGCAAGGTATACCCGGACGTCGCGACCCAGGAGCGGGCCAACGCCGGCACCCTGGACGAAGCGGCACAGACCGACGGCATCTCGGTGCATGGCGGCTTCTTCCTCGGGCCTCGTAGCTTTTACGAGCGTTTGCGGGACTTGCCGCAGAGCAAGCGCCTGGAATTCAACATGACCCGCATCAGCTACATCAACGAGCTGTACGGCCAGGAAGAACTCAAGCGTTTGCAGCGCCTGGATGCGCGCTTCATCAACAGCGCGTTTACCGTGACCCTGTTGGGCGCGGGCGTGGCCGACCAGTTGGAAGACGGCCGCGTGCTCAGCGGTGTTGGCGGGCAATACAACTTTGTCGCCCAGGGCCATGCGCTGGAAGGCGCGCGCTCGATCCTGATCCTGCGCAGCTGGCGCGAATCGGGCGGCGAGGTCAGTTCCAATATCGTCTGGGAATACGGGCACTGCACGATTCCCCGGCACCTGCGAGACATCGTCATCACCGAATACGGCATCGCGGATTTACGCGGGCAGACTGATGCCAGGGTGATCGAGGCGCTGCTGAATATCACCGACTCACGGTTCCAGGAAGATTTGATCGAGCAGGCGCAAAAGGCCGGGAAGTTGCCGAAGGATTTCCAGCTGGATCCGCGGTTTGCCGACAACACGCCGGAGCGTCTGCAGGGGATTCAGGCGCGGCATCCACGGCTGTTCCCGGAGTATCCGCTGGGCAGTGACTTCACCGATGAAGAGCGGGATTTGTTGCGGGCGTTGAACTGGCTCAAGAGCAAATTCAAGCTGACGGAGATTCTGGAGCTGGGCAAGGCGGCGCTGGATGCACCGGAGCCGGAAGCGTTTCCCGAGCATTTGGTACGGATGCGACTGGATAAGCCGGAGGGGTTGAAGGAGGACTTGTATCAGCGCCTGTTGCTAGCGGGCCTACAAGCTACCGCGCACTAACAAACACAGGAGATCAAATGTGGGAGCGGGCTTGCTCGCGAAAGCGGTGGATCAGTCGACCTATCCGGTGACTGACACACCGCTTTCGCGAGCAAGCCGCTCCCACAAGTTTAACCGTGCCCGCACCGATTACTCGATAAAGGTCACAACCCCACCCGCCAACGACTGCACCCGCGCCAGCGACTCAACCCGGTAACCCTGGGCATCCAGCTCCGCACGGCCGCCCTGGAACGACTTCTCGATCACAATCCCCAAACCTGCAACGGTCGCGCCGGCCTGTTTGATGATCGAGATCAGCGCCTGGGACGCCTTACCGTTGGCCAGGAAGTCATCGATGATCAGCACGCGGTCGCTGCTGGTCAGGTGGCGCGGGGAAATCGCCACGGTGCTTTCGGTTTTCTTGGTGAAGGAATACACCGTCGCCGACAGCAGGTTTTCGGTCAGGGTCAGGGACTGTTGCTTGCGGGCGAAAATCACCGGCACGCCGAGGTTCAGGCCGGTCATGATCGCCGGTGCAATGCCCGAGGCTTCGATGGTGACGATCTTGGTGATCCCCGAATCCTTGAACAACGCAGCGAACTCGTCACCGATCAGTTTCATCAGCGCCGGGTCGATCTGGTGGTTCAGGAAGGCGTCGACCTTGAGTACCTGATCGGAAAGCACGATGCCTTCTTCGCGAATTTTCTTGTGCAGTGCTTCCACGAAAGCTTCCTCTGTTGGCGCAACACGCGCCGAAAGTAGATTAAAAAGTAGTCGATTCTAGCGCTTTAACATCGCGCGTATATCCGCCAGGGCGGTATTGCCGCGAACGGCTTTGACTTCGGTTGGTGTGTCGTCGTTGCCTTCCCACGCCAGGTCATCCGGCGGCAGTTCGTCGAGGAACCGGCTCGGGGCACAATCGATGATCTCGCCGTACTGCTTGCGCTTGGCGGCAAAGGTGAAGGCCAGGGTCTGACGCGCGCGGGTAATGCCCACGTAGGCCAGGCGCCGTTCTTCTTCGATGGTGTCGGCTTCGATGCTGGAGCGGTGCGGGAGGATTTCCTCTTCCATGCCCATGATGAACACGTAAGGGAATTCCAGGCCCTTGGACGCATGCAAGGTCATCATCTGCACGCCTTCGGCGCCGTCTTCCTCTTCCTGCTGGCGTTCAAGCATGTCCCGCAGCACAAGCTTGCCGATGGCGTCCTCGACGGTCATCTCGCCTTCTTCGTCCTTCTCCAGGGTATTTTTCAACGCCTCGATCAGGAACCACACGTTGCCCATGCGGTAATCGGCAGCCTTGTCGCTGGAGCTGTTGGTGCGCAGCCAGTTCTCGTAGTCGATGTCCATGACCATGCTGCGCAGGGCGCTGATCGGGTCTTCGCCGGCGCACTGCTCGCGCACCTTGTCCATGAAGCGCTTGAAGCGCGCCAGGCGGTCGGTGAAACGAGTGTCGAGGTGCTCGCCCAGGCCGATTTCGTCGGTGGCGGCGTACATCGAGATCTTGCGTTCGGTGGCGTAGTTGCCGAGCTTTTCCAGGGTAGTCGAACCGATTTCCCGGCGTGGGACGTTGATCACCCGCAGGAAGGCGTTGTCGTCGTCCGGGTTCACGATCAGCCGGAAGTAGGCCATCAGGTCTTTCACTTCCTGGCGTCCGAAAAAGCTGTTGCCGCCCGACAGGCGATAAGGAATCTGGTGGTGCTGCAGCTTCAGCTCGATCAGCTTGGCCTGGTAGTTGCCGCGGTACAGGATCGCGAAATCGCTGTAGGGCCGGTCGGTGCGCAGGTGCAGCGTGAGCAGTTCGACGGCCACGCGCTCGGCTTCGGCGTCTTCGTTGCGGCAGCGGATCACGCGGATCTCGTCGCCGTGGCCCATCTCGCTCCACAGTTGCTTTTCAAACTCGTGGGGGTTGTTGGAGATCAGCACGTTGGCGCAACGCAGGATGCGGCTGGTGGAGCGGTAGTTCTGCTCCAGCATCACCACTTTCAGGGACGGGTAGTCGTCCTTGAGCAGCATCAGGTTTTCCGGGCGGGCGCCGCGCCAGGCGTAGATCGACTGGTCGTCATCGCCCACCACGGTGAACTGGTTGCGCTTGCCGATCAGCAGCTTCACCAGCAGGTATTGGCTGGCGTTGGTGTCCTGGTATTCGTCCACCAGCAGGTAGCGGACTTTGTTCTGCCACTTTTCGAGGATGTCGGCGTGTTCCTGGAACAGCTTCACCGGCAGCAGGATCAGGTCGTCGAAGTCCACCGCGTTGAACGCCTTCAGCGTGCGCTGGTAGTGGGTGTAGACAATGGCGGCAGTCTGCTCCTTGGGGTTGCGCGCAGCTTCCAGGGCTTCGGCGGGCAGGATCAGGTCGTTTTTCCACGAGCCGATCATGTTCTTGATCTCGTCGACGCCGTCGTCGCCCGCGTATTCCTTCTGCATGATGTCGGTCATCAGCGCCTTGACGTCTGTCTCGTCAAAGATCGAGAAGCCCGGCTTGTAGCCCAACCGCACGTGCTCCTTGCGGATGATGTTCAGCCCCAGGTTGTGGAAGGTACACACGGTGAGGCCACGGCCTTCGCCACCCTTGAGCAGGGTGCCGACGCGCTCTTTCATTTCCCGCGCCGCCTTGTTGGTAAAGGTCATGGCGACGATGTACTGGGCACGGATGCCACAGCTCTGGATCAGGTGCGCGATCTTGCGGGTGATCACGCTGGTCTTGCCGGAACCGGCACCGGCGAGCACCAATAGAGGGCCGCCGACGTAGTTCACGGCTTCTTGCTGCCGGGGATTGAGTCGGGACATACGAAATTCAGGAGGTCATTGATCAAAAGGGCGGGCATTTTAACAGGCTGGCAAGATTCTGCTGCCTCTGAACGACAGTGTGACGTACCACTCGATCTAAATTTGCCGGTTTTGTTACTTTGCCGCAGGATGTGCAGGGTATTTAGGACTATTGTTCGGTCTAGAGCTGCACAGTGCGCATTTGATAACCCATATCATTGGTCATTATCGGGGCGCACGTCATAATGCCCGCCGCCAACGAAATTTTGCAGAGTCTAGGGAGCTAGCTTGTCTACGCCTGTCGAACCCTTGCGTTTGCTGCTACTGGCCGATGAGCCAGCGTGGGCAGCGTTATTGCGCGAGTGCCTGGCGCCGATGGGCGACGGAGCTGTGCTGATCAGCGCGCCAAACTGGGAGTCTGTGAGCAACCTGTTCGACGACGATCACAGCGCGGTGCTGTTGACCACGGCCAACCTTCAGCCCGGCCCCGGTCGCTGCAGCTTGCCAACGGTATTGCTGTTGGAAGAGGAACCCCTGGTTTCGCCCCTCGGCGTCAGCGACTGGCTGATCCTGAATGCATTGGATGTCGATACATTGCGCCGTTGCCTGCGGCATGTGCGCGAGCGCGGTGTGCTGGAAAACACCCTGCAACGCCTGGCCGAACAGGACCCGCTGACCGGTATCGCCAACCGCCAGGGCTTCCAGACCCTGCTGACCGCCCGCCTGGCGGAAAACGAAGGCCGTGGCGTTGCCCTCGGCCACCTCGACCTGGACAACTTCCGTCACGCCAACGACGCCCTCGGCCACCAGGCCGGCGACCGGCTGATCCTGCAAGTGGTCTCGCGGCTCAAGAGCCAGTTGGAGGCCGGCGATCAACTGGCGCGCCTGGGCAGCGACGAATTCGCCCTGCTGATCGATACCCGCCGTGCGCCCCAGCGCGCCGAATGGATGGCCGAGCGCATCGTCGAAGCCATGGCCGAACCCTATTGGGTCGACGGCGAAAGCCTGCTGATCGGTTGCAGCCTCGGCGTGGCCCATGCCCGCGCCAAGGCTGGCGCCGACCCGTTGATGTGGCACGCCCACATCGCCATGCAGCAAGCCAAAAGCACCCAGGGCTGCACCTTTCATATCTTCAACGAACGCATCAACCGCAATGCCCGCAGCCTCGCCGACCTTGAGAGCGAACTGCGCCGGGCGTTGCGCCGTGACGAACTGGAACTGCATTACCAGCCCCGCCTGGACCTCGACGATGGGCATATCGTCGGCCTGGAAGCGCTGGTGCGCTGGCGCCACGGTGAGCGCGGCCTGTTGCCGCCGAGCGAGTTCGTGCCGCTGGCCGAGCAGAGCGGCTTGATCGTGCCGCTGGGCTACTGGGTGATTTCCCGGGCCCTGCGCGACATGCAGGACCTGCGCGAACGCGGGATTGCGCCGTTGCACATGGCGGTCAACCTGTCGTTTCGCCAGTTTCAGGACAGCCAACTGCTCAGCACCCTCAGCCGGCTGATTGCCGAGCGCGGCGTGGAGGCCCAATGGCTGGAATTTGAACTGACGGAAACCGCCGTGATGCGCCGCAGCGACCTGGTCAAGCAGACCATGGATGCGCTGGGCCGCCTGGGTGTGCGCTTTTCCCTGGATGACTTTGGCACCGGCTTTTCGTCGTTCGTGCACCTCAACAGCCTGCCGATTGCCTTGCTGAAGATCGACAAGAGCTTTGTCGGCGGCATGGAAGAGCGCGAAGAGAATCGCAAGCTGGTGCACGCCATGATCAACCTGGCTCATAACCTGAACCTGGAAGTGGTCGCCGAGGGCGTGGAAACCGCCGAGCAACTGGCGTTGCTGCGGTTGTTCGGCTGCGATCAGGCCCAGGGTTACCTGATCAGCAAGCCGTTGCCGTTGGCGGAACTGGTGGACTACCTGACGTTTGGTGACAGCCAGGAACTGGTGGGCGGCGTGATCTGATTTTGTGAACCCGATCAAAAATGTGGGAGCGGGCTTGCTCGCGAATGCGGTATTTCAGCCAACCCATTCATGGCTGACCCACCGCATTCGCGAGCAAGCCCGCTCCCACATTTGACCGAGTACAGCCGTTACTCCGGCTGCGCGGCTTGAAATCCTTGGTGGGTTTCAGGCTCCTGGCGAATCATCCGCTTCATCTTCCGTTCAAACGCCCAGGTCAGGCTGACTGCCGCGCACGCCAGGCCCAGGGCCAGGCCCCACCAAACGCCCGTCGGCCCCCAGCCGAGATTGAACGCCATCAACCATGCGGCCGGTGCGCCGATCAGCCAGTAGCAGCCCAGCCCGACCAGGAAGGTGGTCTTGGCATCCTTGAGCCCGCGAATGCAGCCCATGGCGATGGTCTGCACGCCGTCGAACAGCTCAAACCATGCGGCCACCGCCAGCAGGCTGACGGCGAGGTTGATCACGTCGCGAAACGCTGGGTCATGCTGGTCGAGGAACAGGCTGATCAGTTGGTGCGAGAACAACCACAGCACCGCTGCAAAGCCCAGCATCACCACCGCGCCAAAGCCTATGCCAACTCGCCCGGCCAGCCGCGCTTCCAGCAACTGCCCAGCACCATAATGCTGGCCGATACGCATGGTGATCGCGTACGACATGCCCGCCGGCACCATGAACGCCACCGACACGATCTGCAGGGCGATCTGGTGCGCAGCCAATTGCGTACTGCCCATGGTGCCCATGCACAGCGCGGCGAACGCAAACAGCCCGACTTCCACCGCATAGGTGCCACCAATCGGCAGGCCCAGGCGCCACAGTTCCCGCAGGTAATGCAGGTTGGGCCGCAGCAAACCCTTGCGCAGCGGATACGCGTCGTAGGCACGGTTGTATTTGATGTACCAGATCAGCGCCAGGGCCATGCAGTTGGCAACGATGGCGGTGACCAGGCCAATGCCCACCAGCCCGAGTTTCGGCAGGCCGAACATGCCTTCGATCAACGCGTGGTTGAGCAGGTAGTTGATCACCGTGCCGCACAGGCTGATCACCATCACCGGCGTGGCCTTGCCGATAGCGCTGGTGAAGCCGCGTAGCGCCATGAACGTCAGGTAGCCGGGCAGGGCGAACGGCAGGATGGTCAGGAACTGGCCGGCGGACGCGACGTTGGTTTCGGTCTGGCCGAACATCAGCAGCACTGGCTTGAGATTCCACAGCAGCAAACCAGCCACCAGCGCCATCAACCAGGCCAGCCACAGCCCGGCCTGGGTCAGGCGGGTGGCGCCCTCGATGTCGCCGGCGCCCTGGCGGATCGCGACCAGCGTGCCCACGGCAGCGATCACGCCGATGCAGAAAATCGACACGAACGAATAGCTCGCCGCACCCAGGCCTCCGCCGGCCAGGGCCTCGGGGCTCAGGCGGGCCATCATCAGGGTGTCGGTCAGCACCATCAGCATGTGGGCCAACTGTGAGGCAATCAGCGGCCCTGACAGCCGCAGAATGGCCCAGAGTTCGGTACGTGCCGGATGCTGCATGATCATCACGCTCAAAAAGTCAGGGAAGGGTGGAAGGGTTGATTCTCGGCGCTCACAGCGCATTGCACAAAGGGATAAATCCGATGGTTCGCATGATTAAAACTCATGCCTGAATGATTCTGGTAGGGTTTCGATATTGCGCCGTCGGAGTTTTCGCCATGTCTCGTCGTCTTCCTCCTCTTTACGCCTTGCGCGCGTTTGAAGCTGCGTCCCGCTACAACTCGTTCACCCGCGCGGCGGAAGAGTTGTCGATCACCCAAAGTGCGGTGAGCCGGCACATTCGTACCCTGGAAGAGCATTTCGCCTGCCGCCTGTTCCAGCGCAGCGGCCGCACCTTGCAACTCACCGAGGCAGCGCGCCTGTTGCTGCCGGGCGTGCGTGAAGGCTTTGCGGCCCTGGAGCGGGCCTGCCATACCTTAAATGCCGAGGACGACATCCTGCGCATGAAGGCGCCGTCCACCCTGACCATGCGCTGGCTGCTGGCGCGGCTCAGTCGCTTCCGGCACCTGCAGCCGGGCAATGAAGTGCAACTGACCAGCGCCTGGATGAGCGTCGATGAGGTGGATTTCAACCAGGAACCATTCGATTGCGCGGTGTTGCTGAGCAACGGGCATTTCCCGCCGGACTGGGAAGCCAGCTACCTGTTTCCGGAGTTGCTGATTCCGGTGGGCGCGCCGAACCTGTTGAGCGACGGACCCTGGGACGTTGCGCGCCTGGCCTCTGCCGAACTGCTGCACCCGACGCCGGACCGGCGTGACTGGCGCAACTGGCTGGAGCGCATGGGGCTGTCATCCCAGGTTTCGCTCAAGGGCGGGCAGGTGTTCGACACCTTGGAGTTGGGCATGATCGCCGCCGCCCGAGGGTACGGCGTGTCCATGGGCGACTTGCTGATGGTGGCCGAAGACGTGGCCCAGGGCCGCCTGAGCCTGCCATGGCCCACCGCTGTGGCCAGTGGGGAAAATTACTATCTGGTGTGGCCGAAGACCCGGCCGGGTGGCGAGCGTTTGCGACGGCTGGGTGACTTTCTCCAGGGCGAAGTGCAGGCCATGGAATTGCCCCAGGTCGAGCGCCTCGACTGAGTGGATTGCGCACCGGCCAGCAATCGTTTGCGCGATACCCCTGTGATTCGCTCAAGTATTGAGCCTGCCCGCCGAAGTAGGGTTGTTGGAACTACCGTTCTGCAACGTTTCCCCTATTAGAATTTTGCCGAGCAGCGCTATGAGATCAGGATGATCCTGGCCTCGGCCAGGAGCCTTCATGTCTCAACCTCGCGCCCGGATTGCCTCTCAACTGGGGCTTGCCCTCGCCGTGATACTGGCTGTCGTCATCAGCGGCAGCACGGTATTCGCGTTGCGTTCGCTGGATTCCGCCAACCTCGACACCCGCGAGGAGCACCTGGCCAGCGAGGCCCGCTTGCTGGCCGACCAACTCAATACCTTCCACAGCACCTTGCGCGAAAGTACCCAGCGTTTGAGCGGGCTGTTTGAAAAGCGCTTCAGCGCCGGCTTGAGTACGCGCCCTGAGCAACCGGTGACGGTGGCGGGCGTGCAGACGCCGGGCCTGTACCTGGGCGAGGAAGTGCTCAACAACAACTTCGCTGAAGTCGATGAGTTCAAGCAGATGTCCGGCGGCGTGGCGACCTTGTTCGTACGCAGCGGCGAGGACTTTATCCGCGTCAGCACCTCCCTGACCAAGCAGGATGGCAGCCGCGCCATCGGTACGGCGCTGGATCACCAGCATCCGGCCTATCAACGCTTGCTGGGCGGGCAGGGCTACGTTGGCCGTGCGGTATTGTTCGATCGCTCCTACATGACCCAGTACAGCCCGGTGCGGGACGCCAGCGGCAAAGTGATTGCGGTGCTGTTTGTCGGCTTCGACTACACCGATGCGCAGAACGCCCAGTTCGACAACCTCAAGCGTTTCCGCATCGGCCAGACCGGTTCCCTGGCGCTGCTGGACGAACAGAAGCACTGGCTGGTACCGCCCGCTGGCGTGCAGGCGCTGGATCAGTCGATTCCGGTGATGCTCGACCTGGCCGCCAAACCTGGAAAAGGCCGTTTCTGGAGCGACAAGAACGAAGATTTCTACAGCGTTGCCGTGCCGTTTGAAGGCGGCCCGTGGTCGGTGGTGGCGAGCATGCCGAAAGCCGAAATTCGCGCGGTGACCTGGTCGGTGGGGATTCGCCTGGCGATCGGCAGCTTGCTCGCGATGCTGCTGGCGGTGGGCGCGGCGGTCTGGCTGCTGCGCAGCAAGTTGCAGCCGTTGGGCGACCTGGTGCGTCAGGCAGAAGCCTTGGGGGCCGGTGATTTGAGCGCACGGCTGAACGTTTCCAGCCATGATGAAATCGGCCAACTAGCCCGCAGTTTCAACCAGATGGGCGAAGCGCTGTCGACCATGGTGTCGCATATCCGCAAGGCGGCTGAAGACGTGAACAGCCGCGCCCAGGCACTGTCGGGGTTGTCCGGCGGTGCGTACGAAGGCATGGAGCAACAGTCCGGCGAAATCACCAGCATGGCCGGCGCGGTGGAGGAGTTCAGCGCCACCTCGCTGAACATCGCCGACAACATGGGCAACACCGAACGCCTGGCCCAGGACAATGCCCAGCAAACCAGGATCGGCCGCACCTCGATGCAAGAAGCGTCGTCGTCCCTGGAACACATCGCCACCGCGCTGAACAGCACGGCCACGGTGATCAACACCCTGGGCCAGCGCTCCCAGGAAATCGGCGGGATCGTCGGAGTGATCACCGCGATTGCCGAACAGACCAACCTGCTGGCGCTCAACGCAGCCATCGAGGCGGCGCGGGCCGGTGAGCAGGGGCGCGGGTTTGCGGTGGTGGCCGATGAAGTGCGCAACCTCGCATCGCGCACTCGTCAGGCCACGGATGAGATTTCCGGGATGATCCAGAGTATCCAGCAGGAAACCGGCAACGCCATCAGCACCATGGAACAAGGCAACGTGCTGATGCAGGAAGGCCTGGCTCGCAACGCTGACGTCGCCTCGGCGCTGGCGCGGATCGACGAACAAAGCCGCTCGGCGGGCCAGCAGTTTGCGGCCATTACCACGGCGACCCAGGAGCAGAGCAGCACGGCGACCCTGCTGAGCAGCAACTTGCAGAGCATCGCCCTGGCCAACAGCGAGCAGCGTGAAGTGGTGTCCAACCTGGCGATCACCGCCAAGGAACTGGAGACCCTGGCGGCGGGCTTGCGGCATGAGGTTGACCGGTTTCGTTGATTGACTGTTCGGGCCTCATCGCGGGCAAGCCCGCTCCCACAGTTGACCGTGTTGTTCTGGAGTACGCGGTCCACTGTGGGAGCCGGGCTTGCCCGCGATGACGGCCGATTCGACGCGTCAAACGTCGGATCGGTCGCCCAGCCCCGGGTCCACACGCTTGCCAATGTCCTTGAGTCGCGCCAGTTGATCAACCATCCCTGGCGCTTCATCCAGGCTGCTGACAAAGGTCCACAGGTAAGTCATCACCGCATACACATGGCCTGCCTTGACCGCCGGCGACAGCGCCAACTGGCTGATGGCGACCACAAACAACAGCGCCGCCAGCGTGCCGATAAACAGGAACGCTGCGGCCTCGCGGTCCGACAGCCAGATGCGCAGGCGTGACAGCACCTGGTAGTGGCGCTGCAAGGTCTGTGCGCCGACCTTTTCCACCAGGCCGATTTCCTTTTCCAGGCGGTCATTCAAGCGCTCATGCAGTTCCTGATTGCGCCGGGCGAAACGTGGCAACAAGGTTGTGCACAGCACCAGCGCCGTCAGGCACGCCAGGCCTATCCACGGCTCGATCACCAACAGCATCACTGCCGCACCGACGATGGAAACCAGCGCCGTCGCGATGATCGGCACGTGTTTTTCGAAGAAGTCGACAAAGTCCCGCGCCAGCACCACCCGCGCTGCCGCCCGGGAAGTGCTGTGGTTTTGCAGACGCTGGTTGAGAATCACCGGCACCGCAAGGTCCGCGTAGATACGGGTGAAGGTGCGCGTATCCAGCGCCCGTCGCGCCGCCCCGACCACCCAGAACGCCAGCACCACGGCGGCGTAGAACAGCGCGCTGCCGGCATCGCCGCGGATGATCGAGTCCACCGCGAACCCCGCAAACAGTGGGTAGGCCAGCAGCAATGCGTTCTCCAGGGCCACCAGCGACAAGGTGCAGAACAACTTGCCGGGATAGGCCTTGGCGATCGCCTTGAGGGTTTGGCTGGCGGATTGTTGCCCGATCTTTTTGCTTTCTTCGATCAGGATCTGGGGTGTTACGGATGACATGGGGTGCACCAAGGGGGAGATAAACGCTAGTATTGAGCGACTGCTCAAGTATCCTTGAGCGACCGCTCAAAAAGCAAGCGCCGTCGATCTGCCGGTGCCTGAAGGAAAAGCCTCATGTCGCGTATCGACCGTAAAGACCAGATCATCGCCGCCGCCCTGGAGCTGTTTCGCAGCAAAGGGTTTGCCGATGTTTCCACCCGCGACCTGGCGGAGCATGCCGGGCTGTCCCGCAGCCACGTCTATCACTACTTCAGCGACTGGAAAGAACTGCGCCGCGAAGCGTTCGTGCGGTTCGCCAACGAGCAACTGGACGAGGTGAGGGCGCCGCTGGTGGATCTGCCACCATTGGAAGCCCTCGAAGGGTTCCTGCGTGACTGCCTGCCCTCCACGGCAGACGCCGGTTGGGCGCTGTGGCTGGATGCCTGGGACGAAGCCATGCATGACGAGCCATTGGCCCAGGCCTACCTGGTGATCAACGCTCAATGGCAAGCCATGCTCGCCGAGATCATCGAGCAAGGTGTGGCGGCCAAAGTGTTCCGCTGTGAGTCGCCCAAGCGCGCTGCGCGACAACTCTTTGCCGTAGCGATGGGCTATGCCGATGACTTGTTGCTCAAACCCTCCGTTGAGTCAGCTGAAGCGGTGATGGATGAGGTGATGGAAGTGGCGGGGCTGCTTCTGGCGTTGCCTAGGACGCGCTAGCAGGGCGGTACTGCAAGGCCTCCGCCAGATGATGGCGTGCGATGGCTTCCACTTGTTCCAGGTCGGCCAGGGTGCGGGCGACCTTGAGCAGGCGATGGGCCGCCCGCAACGACAGCGTCAGCCGTTCGCAGGCGCTTTCCAGCCAGCCTTCATCAGCCTTTTCCAGTTTGCAGTGCTGGCGTAGCCCCGGCAGGTCGAGAAACGCATTGGCGCAGCCCTGGCGCCGTTGTTGGCGGTCCCGGGCATCGGCGACGAGGACGGAGGCGCTGGCGGTATCATCACCGGACTGTATGCCCGGGTTCAGCGCGGTGCTTTCCCGGGCGACGGTCACGTGCAGGTCGATCCGGTCCAGCAGCGGCCCCGAGAGTTTGTTGCGATAGCGCTGAATCTGCTCCGGCGTGCAGCGACAGCGCCCACTGGGCTCGCCCACATAGCCGCAAGGGCAGGGGTTCATCGCCGCCACCAACTGAAAGCGCGCCGGGAAACGCACCCGGTCGCGGGCACGGGAAATCACGATATGCCCGGACTCCAGCGGCTCACGCAGCACCTCCAGGACCTTGCGATCAAACTCCGGCAACTCGTCGAGAAACAACACACCGTGATGGGCCAGGGTTATTTCCCCCGGCTGCGGTTTCGAGCCGCCGCCCACCAGCGCCGGGCCGGATGCCGAATGATGCGGCTGGCGAAATGGCCGGTGTGGCCAATGGCTCAGCGGCGCCAGGCTGACCACCGATTGAATCGCCGCCACCTCCAGCGCTTCCTGTTCACTCAAGGGCGGCAACAACCCTGGTAGACGGCTGGCGAGCAAGGTCTTGCCGGTGCCCGGTGGCCCGCTGAGCAACAGGTTGTGGGCGCCCGCCGCAGCGATCAACAGCGCACGCTTGGCTGCCAGTTGGCCCTGCACTTCACTCAGGTCCGGGTAGGGTTTGTTCAAGTACATCAGGCCGCTGGAGACGAAGGGCTCGATCGGCACGTGACCGTTCAGGTGCGCCACCACTTGCAGCAGATGATCCACCGCAATCACCTTCAACCCCGAAGCCAGGCAGGCTTCCTCGGCATTGGCCCGTGGCACGATCAAGGTGCGCCCGACCTTGCGCGCCGCCAGGGCTGCCGGCAACACACCTTTCACCGGCCGCACCTCACCGGACAGCGCCAGCTCGCCCAGGCATTCCACGTTGTCGAGGGTCAGCGCCGGTACCTGCACGCTGGCGGCGAGAATCCCCAGGGCAATCGCCAAATCAAAGCGCCCGCCGTCCTTGGGGAGGTCGGCGGGCGCGAGGTTGAGGGTGATGCGACGGGACGGGTATTGCAGCGCAGAGTTGAGGATCGCACTGCGCACGCGGTCTTTGCTTTCCTTGACGGCGGTTTCCGGCAGGCCCACCAGCGTCAGCGACGGCAAGCCGTTGGCCATATGCACCTCGACAGTGACGGCGGGCGCTTCGACGCCTATCTGGGCGCGGCTGTGGACGATGGCGAGGGACATGCTGGTTCCTTGAAATGAGTGGCCGCTTCCTGCGGTTTTTCAAGGGTAGTTGAGTGATGGCGACGCGCGGCGGCGAGGTTTTACAGAACGTATCGCGCTAGCGGTCCGACGGCGGCACACACAGAAACTCTTTCGCCAGCGTCAACCACGCCTGCGCCGCAAACGACAATTTGCACTGCCGACGCCACGCCAGCATCAGTCGCCAGTTCAGGGCCGGCGACTGTATTTCCGCGATGCTGAACTGGCTCGCATCAAGGGTTTCGCAGAATGCCCGGGGCAGCAGGGTGATGCCCACGCCCAGTCGTACCAGGGAGGCGATAAAGTCCCATTGGCTGCTGCGGCCACTGATCCGCGGCTCAAAACCGGCTTGTGCACAGGCATCAAGTACGAATTGGTTCAGGGTGAAGGTGTCATCGTAAAAGATGAATTCGCAGGCTTGCAGTTCGCTCAGCTCCACCGAGCTGCGGCCTTGCCAGGGCGAGTCATGGGGCGCGAGCAGGCACAGTGGCGATTCGAACAGGGGCATGGATTCGAATTCGGACCAGATGTCCGCCACGCGCGGCGAGTCCAGGATGGTGCCGAACTCCAGCGTGCCCTGGCGCAGATCCTGGATGGTGATATTGCCGCCGCTTTCAAACAGTTTCAGCTCGATCTTCGGGTAGCGGGCGTGATATTCCGCAAAGATCGGTGCCAGTGCGAGGTGGGTGGAGGGCGAAAGCCCCATGCGCAGGGCGCCGCGCCCGACATGCTGCAAGTCTTGCAGCTCTACCGTCATTTCATCGTGCAGCGCGATCATTTCCTTGGCGCGCTTGAGCACAATTTCCCCGGCGTCCGTCAGGGTGAAGCGTTTTCCCATGCGGTCGAGCAGCTTCAGGCCCAGGCTCGACTCCAATTGCTGCACCATCTTGCTGACTGTTGGCTGGGTCAGGTGCAGCTTCACAGCGGCTTTGGTAAAGCTCTGCTGGTCGACGACTTCTACGAAATAACGGAGCGCCCGAATGTCCATCTTGCATTCCAATTTTGCATGGTTTTCATAATATTAATTCATTATATCTTTAAAAAATGGCTGGATAAGATTTGTTACATCTGTTCCCAGCCAGCGCTTCCATGACGCCTTAAGGGCCCTGCCAGACGCTTCCATGGCCAGATTTCTCGCAGTGTATGAATCAAAGGCAACGCTATTTCTGGAGAGCAACTGTGCTTAACAAAACGCGTCATTCTTTTTCCGGTTCTGATGAGATGTCTCAGGGAGCGCGCTTCGTTAAGGAGTTGCTGGCGCAGGCGCAGATCGAGGTCAACGGGCCATCGGCTGCCGATATGCAACTGCACCACAGTGCCACATTTGATCTCGCCCTGGCCAAGGGCAATCTGGGCCTTGGCGAAGACTACATGGATGGCGGCTGGGACGCCGAGGCGCTGGATGAGTTTTTTTTCCGCCTCATGCGCTCCGGCGTGATCGACCAGGCCAACCCGGCCACCTTGTTGTTTCACGCGTTCAGCTCCCGCTGGCTGAACCTGCAAAACAAGAAACGCGCCTGGCAAGTCGGCGAAGCACATTACGACCTCGGCAATGACTTCTACGCACGCATGCTCGACTCGCGCATGACCTACACCTGTGGCTACTGGAAAGATGCCACCACCCTGGAGCAGGCGCAGTTCGCCAAGCTGGACCTGATCTGTAAAAAACTGGGGCTCAAGCCGGGCATGCGCGTGCTGGATATCGGCTGTGGCTGGGGCAGTTTCATGAGCCATGCGGCCGAGCACTACGGGGTCGAGTGTGTCGGCGTGACCATCTCCAAGGAGCAGGCGGAGTGGGGTCGGGCCAAGTATTCACATCTGCCGATCGAGTTTCGTCTGCAGGACTATCGGGATATCGACGAGCAATTTGACCATATCGCCAGCGTCGGCATGTTCGAGCATGTGGGACGCAAGAACCATCGGGCGTATATGGAGGTCGCCAACCGCTGCCTGAAAGACGATGGGTTGTTCCTGCTACACACTATCGGCAAGAACCAACGCAACAGCACGCCGGATCCGTGGATCGACAAATACATCTTTCCCAACGGTGATTTGCCCTCGATCGGGCAGATCGGCGACGCCATGGACGGGTTATTTGTTGCCGAGGATTTGCACAACTTTGGCGCCGACTACGACAAGACGCTGATGGCCTGGTGCGAAAACTTCGAACTGGCGTGGCCGGATTTCGCAGACACCTTTGGCCAGCGCTTCTACCGGATGTGGCGCTATTACCTGCTGTCGTGTGCAGGGGCGTTTCGCGCGCGGGATATCCAGCTGTGGCAGTGGGTATTGTCGAAGAAGGGGGTTGTCGGCGGGTATCAGCGGGTGAGCTGAGGGTTGCAACGGTTTAACGGGGACAGGTGAAACCTGCCCCGGTTGGGCCGGCTTATTCGGCGGCAGGCGTCAATCGCGCTTCCAGCTCCGCCACCTTGGCCTCAAGGCTTTCCAACCGCGCCCGAGTGCGCGCCAGCACCACCATCTGGCTATCAAACTCTTCCCGGCTTACCAGGTCCAGCTTGCTGAAACCGCTTTGCAGCAGTGCCTTGAACTGGCTTTCAATTTCATTGCGTGGCAGCGGCGTGTCGCTGCTGAACAGGCGGGAGGCGTGGCCGCTCAGGGCGTCGAGGAGGTCTTTGGGCGCGAGCATGGGAAATCGTCCGGAAAATCTGTTGGCCGGCAGTGTATCACGCAGCGTCTATAGTCTTTTCCAGCCCCTGCGGCGCACGCTTTTCGCGCATGAGGACGGGCGGTCGCGCACCGTTTTCGTGCGTATCTTCGCTGTCGTGGCGCCCGGTAGGTGGGCACAGGCGAACAAAGGACTGATTTCAGTGATTTTTACGGAGCTGGCAAGCTTTCTGCTTAGACGATCATGACCCATGCACTGATGCAGTCGCTGTGACGATGCAGTGCGCCGACGGACCAGCGGTACATGTTTCGTCACCAGTGGTTAGCGAGCGTCGCAATGGCAAATGCCAGGGCGACGAAGCGTTACAAAGCCAGGCACTGCGCTTAGACTTGAGACGGGTTTGTTTTCCTGGGGCAAGTCCACCAATTCGGGAGAGAGTTTTCATGAAGCTAGTCACTGCCATCATCAAGCCGTTCAAGTTGGAC
>Ga0209173_100321_pt1 | contig 31779 bp, 18 predicted proteins | sample SynthPrep_16_END_FD_187206 | JGI IMG/M metagenome (GOLD analysis project Ga0209173, IMG submission 187206) | Synthetic microbial communities from Ohio, USA - SynthPrep_16_END_DS12_MetaG (SPAdes) (version 2) | ecosystem: Engineered > Bioreactor > Aerobic > Activated sludge | place: USA: Ohio... | reverse complement strand
GCATGGCATCATTGCGAGCTTAATCGCGGTATACAGCGCAGGTCCGAGCCGTTAACGTAAAGCAAAGCCGTTTATAGAGGAAGGACTCGTGGAACACTCGCTCTTAGTTTGGTTGTTGCCGACTCTCGCCTTGGTTGCCGGTGTCGCCATTGGATTCCTGGTTGCCCGCCTGCTGCCGAATGCCGCGCCTAACCGCACGCAGCGTCAGCTGGATGACATTCAGGAACGTTTTGACAGTTATCAGAACGAGGTTGTTACCCACTTCAACAGCACCGCGACCCTGGTGAAAAAGCTCACTCAGAGCTATCAGGAAGTACAGGATCATCTCGCCGAGGGTGCCAACCGCCTGGCCCTGGACGACATCACCCGCCAGCGCCTGCTGGCCGCGCTGCATTCCGATGCACCGCACGCTCCACGGGAACGCCTGACCCCTCCGCGGGAAAATCAGGAACCACCAAGGGACTACGCGCCAAAAACGCCAAATGCCCCGGGGATGCTGGATGAGCATTACGGCTTGAAGAAGTAATAGCTTTTCAAGCGGCATGAAAAAGCCCGGCTGATTGATGATCAGCCGGGCTTTTTTGTTGGAACCAGGTCGACCAGACGACACTGATCCAATGTGGGAGCGGGCTTGCTCGCGAATACGGTCTATCAGTCACCCGTTGTATTAACTGACCCACCGTATTCGCGAGCAAGCCCGCTCCCACATTGACCGAGTCCGACTTCAGGACACTGGCTGTTCTTGTAGCTGCCCGTCCTGTATCCGCACATGCCGCCCATGGAATCGCTTGAGGCTGCTGCGGTGCCCGACGCTGACGATGCTCAACCCCGGCAATTCATCGATCAACGCCTGATACAGCGCCGCCTCATCTTCCTCGTCCATCGCCGAGGTGGCCTCGTCCATGTACAGCCATTGCGGTTCAAACAACAACGCCCGCGCAAACGCCAGGCGCTGTTGCTCACCCGGCGACAGCATGCGCTGCCAGTGATTGGCTTCGTCCAAGCGTGGAATCAGATGCGCCAGGCGGCAGGTTTCCAGGACCTGTGCATAACGTTGCGCCGGGTACGCGCCCTCCTCCTGTGGATAACTCAACACACCCCGCAAGGTACCAATCGGCAGGTACGGCTTTTGCGGCAGGAAAAGATAACGCTCGGCCGGCAAGCGGATGTTGCCGTGGCCGTTTGGCCAGAGATTGCCCATGGCCCGCAGCAAGGTTGACTTGCCGCTGCCGGAACGCCCGCTGAGCATCAATCGCTCACCCTGGGCAACCGTCAGGTTGGCGCCATCCAGCAGGTGACGACCATCCGCCAGATCGAGGCTGAGGTTGCTCATCTGCAAATTGCCGCCCTGGCGTTGCAACTCGATGCCCGTGTTGCGGCCTTCGTTTTCTTCCATCGCCTCGCCAAAGCTCAGCAGACGATCGCAGGTCGCACGCCAGCTGGCCAACACGGTGTACGCGTCGACAAACCAGCTCAGGCTGCCCTGCACGCTGCCAAACGCGCTGGCCACTTGCATCAGCACGCCCAGCTCTATCTGGCCGGAAAAGTAACGCGGCGCTGCCACCACAAACGGGAAGATGATCGCGATCTGCGAGTAACCACTGGTGAAAAAGTTCAGGCGCTTCTTGAGCTGCATGATGCTCCAGAAGTTGCTCCACACCCGCCCGAAACGTGCACTCAGTTGCTGGTGTTCATTCGGCTCGCCATTGAACAGCGCGATGCTTTCCGCGTTCTCGCGCACCCGCACCAGGCTGAAACGCAAGTCGGCCTCGAAGCGTTGCTGGCGGTTGCTCAAGCCGATCAGTTTTCGACCAATCAAGTGGGTCAACCAACTGCCCAGCACGGCATATACCAGTGCCGCCCAGAACATATAGCCGGGAATCGTGATGCCCCAAACCTCGATACTGCCGGACACGCCCCACAGGATCACCGAGAACGACACCAGGCTCACCAGGTTACTGATAAACCCCAGGCCCAGGCTCAGGGTGCTGCTGGTAAAGGCGTTGAGGTCTTCGGAAATACGTTGGTCGGGGTTATCGGTGTAGCCGCCATATTCCAGGTGGTAGTAGTTCTTCTCGCTCAGCCACTTGGCGAAGTAGGTTTCAGTCAGCCAGCGCCGCCAGCGGATGGTGAGCATTTGCTGCAAATAGGAAGTGAACACCCCGGTGACGATCGCCACCACGGCGATCACGCTGAAATACATCAGCAGGTGGGTGAAGGCGTCGTAGTCCTTCTTTTCCAGGGCGTTATAGAAGTCGCGGTTCCAGCTGTTGAACCACACCGAAACGGCCACACTGAACAGCGAAAGCCCCAGCACCACCAGCAACAACAGCCAGGCCTTGAACTTCTCCTCACTGCGCCAGTAGGGGGTGATCAGCGCCCAGACTTTCCTTAAAAATTGCCCACGCACCGCGTCATTGACCGCGGAATACTCAGCGTTCTGATTCATTGTTCAGGCTCGGTAGGAAAAAAATAACAGGCGTTTGAACCGATCATAAACGATCGGTTCAGGGCTCCGTGCGGCCTGAAGCAGATTGTTCAGTCGCCGTTCAACGTCGAACCGGACGTTTCTGCAACTTGCGCTGCAACGTTCGACGATGCATGCCCAGGGCGCGGGCCGTGGCGGAGATGTTGCCTTCGTGCTCGGTCAACACCCGCTGGATGTGTTCCCACTGCAGGCGGTCCACCGACATCGGGTTTTCCGGCACCAGGGTGTCGAGGTCAGCGTGCTCGGAGAGCAAGGCGGCCAGCACGTCGTCGGCATCTGCCGGCTTGCACAGGTAGTTGCAGGCGCCACGCTTGATCGCCTCGACGGCGGTGGCAATGCTGGAATAGCCAGTGAGGATCACCACGCGCATTTCCGGGTCCAGTTCCAGCAGCTTGGGCAGCAGCACCAGGCCGGAGTCGCCGTCCATTTTCAGGTCCAGGGCCGCGTATTCCGGCAGGTCGGCCGTGGCGATGGCCAGGCCTTCCTCGGCGGAACCTGCGGTGCTGACGCGAAAGCCACGACGGCTCATGGCGCGGGCCATCACGCGGGTAAAGGTGGCGTCGTCATCTACCAGCAGCAGGTGCGGCAGTTCTTCGCCTTCGACTTGGATCTCGTCACTCATCGATGTCTCCTCGTGCGACACGGGGCAGGCGCAGCTCGGTGAGCGTGCCGCCTTCCTCATGACTATAGAGTTTCACTGAGCCGCCCGCGCGGGTCACGCTGGCCTTGCTCAAAAACAGGCCCAGGCCGAAGCCTTTGCCCTTGGTGGTAAAGAAGGGCTTGCCGATCTGCTCGGCAATCGCCAGCGGCACACCGGCGCCGTGGTCGCGAATGCTGATGGTGAAGTCTTCCGCATCCCAGTCCAGGGTCACTTCCAACCCTTCCGGGCAGGCATCGGCGGCGTTGTTCAGCAGGTTCAGCAGCGCCTGGGTCAGGTCCGGCGGCGGCGCCATGCGCGGCACCGTGCCCTGGCCCAGCAGGTGAAACCGGTAACTGGCTTCGGGACGCATCAGGTGCCAGCGGTTCAGGGCTTCGTCCAGCCACTGGGTGACGTCTTGCATCTCCACCGCCAGGCGGCGATTGGCCTCGGCGGCGCGCACCAGCTGCTGCAAGGTCAGCTTGCACTGCTTGACCTGTTCCTGCAGCACGCTCAGGTCGTCTTGCAGGGCCGGGTCGTGATGGTCCTGGGTCATTTCCTTGAGCAGTACGCTCATGGTCGCCAGCGGCGTCCCCAATTCGTGGGCCGCGCCGGCGGCCTGGGTGGCAACGGCCAGCAACTGCTGGTCCCGCAGGCCTTCTTCACGGCGAATGGCGCGCAGCTCTTCCTGGCGGCGCAGCTCTTCCGCCATTCGTGCGGCAAAAAAGGTGATGACCGCCGCCGACAGGGCAAAGCTCAGCCACATGCCGTAGATCTGCAGGTTTTCCCGGGCGATGGGGAAGGTCTGCAACGGGTAGAACTGTGCCAGCAGCAGGGTGTACAGGGTCAGGGCAATACCCGACAGCACCACCGAATAACGCCACGGCAAGGTCACCGCCGCGATGGTCAGTGGCACCAGGTAATAGGACACGAACGGGTTGGTGGAGCCGCCGGAGAAGTACAGCAACACACTGTGGATAAACAGGTCGCAGGCCAGTTGCAGGGCGTATTCCAGCTCGGTCACAGGCCACGTGGTGCGCAGCCGGATCACGGTAAATACACACAGCACGGTGGAGAAGCCGAGGGTCACGGCCAACTGCAACCAGGGCAGCGGCAGCAGCTTGAACCAATAGGCGAGCCCCACCGAACCGGCCTGTGCGGCCAGCACCAGGGTGCGGATGAACGTCAGGCGCCAAAGGTTCTGGCGGGTGGCGGAAGTCAGTTTTACGGCGGCGAGCATGAGCTCTCCCGATGAGCGCTGCAGGCGGATCGCACGGAGTATAAACGAAGCGACAGCGCTGGCACGGCGTGTGTGGCTCTTTGACGCAGGGGTCAGGATCATGACCGTTCGTCGGCATCCGCCAACTTGTAGCGAATGTGTAAACCCGAAGAACTGAAACCTTGCGTCTACAGTCTTACCGAACACGAACATCTCAAGGAGCTTACATGTCTCGTTTCATTCGCAGTGCAGCCACCCTCACCCTCGGCGCCGCTACCCTCGCCAGCCTGCCGGCCATGGCCGCTGACGAACTTCATTACAACCAGATTTCCCTGCGTGCCGAAGTCAGCCAGGAAGTGGCGCGCGACCAGATGATCGTCACCCTGTACACCGAGTCGCAGAACACCGACCCGGCCAAGCTTGCCGCCGAAATCACCACCACCATGAACAAGGCGCTGGCCCAGGCCCGCGAAGTCAAAGGCGTGACCCTGCGCCAGGGCAGCCGCAACAGCTACCCGATCTACGACAACAAGAACCAGAAAATCACCGGCTGGCGTGAACGCGCTGAGCTGCGCATGGAAAGTGCCGACTTCGCCGCCCTGTCCAAGCTCACCGGCGACATGCTGACCAACCTGAAAATGGACAGCATGGACTTTGCCATCGCCAACCCGACCCGCAAGGCCAGCGAAGATGCCCTGCTTAAAGAGGCGGTCACCGCATTCAAGGCCCGTGCCCAACTGGCCACCGATGCGCTGGGCGGCAAGGGCTACAAGATCGTCAACCTGAACTTCAACACCAACGGTTATCCACAGCCGTATGCACGTGGCGGGATGATGATGAAAGCCGCAGCGATGGATTCGGCACCGACGCCGGAAGTCGAAGCCGGCACCAGCCAGGTCAACATGACCGCGGATGGCGTGATCGAAGTCCAGATGCCCTGATCGAGCGGTATCCCAGTTGCAATGACGCTGCCTACGGGCAGCGTTTTTTTTGCCTGCGCACTTCATTCAAGAAGTATCAGCGGTAATAACCGGATATCAGCTTAAGAAAATACTCAATGGCTGAGAGTGTTCTGGTCCACACACCTTGAAGCGCAGCGGCGATAAATCTTTTCAGCTTCTAACCCGTGTAATGACGAACTACATCCTCCCCATCAACGAACGGAACACGCCTACACGCTGAACCACCTATGGCGGACATCACATCATTCCTGCACACCGTGCACATCAGGGATTTGTCATATGACCACCATAGGTTCCATCACGGCAAACAACAGTTTCTTCCTCGATCCCCCCTCCTCGGCAGGTATTGCCGAAGAACAGGGAAAACCCCGCCAAGGTACGGATACTTCACGGCAGACATATTCGCCAGGGCAGCCCGTAAAGGCAGCCGATCGGGCCACGGACACTCCCGCATCACGACCCCGACGTCACACTCACGACGTGTTGATCCCGGGATTGCCTCACAACAAGACAGTCGAAAACTACATTCGCAGTGCAACGACAGGGTTTGAGACGCCCCTGGAAAGCACCGCCAACCTTATCAAGGCCGAAATCAAGAAAAAGTGGGGCGAGGACGTTGATCCGGACAACACGTTTATTACCACCTTCAACTACGACCCTACACGGGGAAGGCCTCCTCGCAATGCAAAGGTACTGAACCGGATAACCTTGACCCAGGCGGCCCTGCAAAATGTGCAGAAAAAAAACAACACCGATGAACACCAGACGCCCGAGGAAAAAACACTCACGACCCTGCATACCTGGCTGGAACGGCTACTGACGTTTTCGCCGCTGGGCCAGGCAGGGCTTGCCGTTGACTCCACCGTCAACGCCCAGCCGACCTACGAGTTTATCTACCGCGCCTCCCCGCCCGGCCAGCGCCAGCAATACAACGAGTCGATGCGGATCAAAAAGACCCCGGAGCAATTCAGGGAATTGGTATGGAACACCGAACGCGCCGCGCCGTATAAAACGTTCCTGGATACGTTCTGGCCCAGCCACGAAAGCAAATACACGGCATTGACCAAGGCCTCCTTCGTTGCCGCCATCCTGCTGCAGGAAAAGGCCGGCAGCCTGAGCCAAAGCGACAAGGAACTGGCGCTACGCGCAGCGAACTTGACCACCGATAAAGACTGGTCGAACCTCAGCGTCGAGGACCTGAAAGCCTCTGCCGCCCGGGACCCCGGCCTGGAAGTGGGTCTGCTCAGCATCAACGGTTTTCAATCTTCGGACTTGCTGTACATCACCGACAAAAACCCCAAGGTCACCGATGACGGCAAGATCATCAGCCCCACGCTTTTGTATATTCCCGGCAACTCGTCGCCTATTCATCGCTTTGACAGCCAGGCCCAGATGAAAAACTGGCTGGCTGAGCAAGCTGCCGCCCCCACCAAGCGCGAAGCCATTTCGACCCATTTCACGCTACGTGACCAGGCCCACCGGACGTTCTCCGACGGCGTGAACCAGATGCTGACCGGGCTGGGTGGCTGGCACCGCAAAGACGCGCCGGATGCCAGCGTGCTGGAGCGCTTGAATGACTTCAACCCGCAGACTTTCATCACCGCCGAGCCCCTCACCCAGGACCCATTCGAGGCCATCAGTGCCCGCCAGAAAAATCGCTCCTACAAGGATGCCGAGACCCAAATCGTCACCGACAGCGACGTGACGAAGGCCAACATCCTCAAAGGCCTGGAAACCGCCACCAAGGTCGCGATGCTGATGACGCCGCTGGCACTGGTGATGCCTGAAGTCGCCGTGGCCCTCGAGGTGTTCTACGTCGCCTCCGGCGTAGCGGAGGCCGGTATCGGCATCGATGACGTCAATCACGGCAAGAAAGGCGGCGCCGACCATATCGTGTTCGGGGTGCTCAATGCGCTGCCGACAGTGGCTTCGGGCGCAACTTCACTGGTGGGGAAAGGGATAGAGAGGGCCTCGAAAGCCCTTGAGCCCTCCACCCGCATCGCCCTCACGCGCGAAGTCGAGCCGGGAGCTGCAGGGGCAAGTGTGCTGGTACCTGAGGGCCTGTCCGCAGACCAGACCTTCCTGGTCAAGCGTGCAAACCATACCGATGTAGTGGTCGGGGATGACGTTTACCGCTACGACCCCGCACAACCGGACGCCTTGACCAAGCTGGGGCCCACCGAGCATGCCGAGCCGCTGGAGAATTTTGAAGCCGTTTGTGCGCCGGTTGGGAGCCGCGTAAAGCGCAACATTGACAGCTTGTGCTACACAAAAATGATCGAAGACGCCGATACATCGGTCGCTCAAGACGCCCAGGCACTTGAGCATCGGCGTCTCTTGCCGGGCGCCCCAACGCAGGAAGGCGCGCGGACCGTGGTGCATGAGCACAGGCTGTATAGAGTGAGCGACACACCCAGCCAGGAGCTGATGTCGGTGCCCGGGCACACGCCGATTACCTACCGCAACCAAACCAGCGGGGTGGTGCTCAATGAGCCGGATTTCGGCTATGAAGATATCGGTCAACCACGTGCGCTCAACCAGGAAACCGTGGTAGTAAAACTGGACCAGATCAGTGATCTCAGTCATGACCAGCGCGTCCTGAGGGGCATAAAAATACCCTACGCAGGAATAGATTATGTAGTGGTCGAGGGCGATACCGGCATTTACTACGCGGCCCAATATGACGGTTCGAACCCTGCGCTCAACTTTCAACGCATCGCTGCAAACACCGATCCGGCCAGCCGGGACATCATCAGACTGCATGACGAGTACAAGGATCTCTATCGCGACATTTCCGGAAAAACCCACAATAACGATCTGGTGATACTGCCCTCCCTGGACTCTCTGGCAAAAAAACTGAGCCTTGAATACAACTTCACGCCCGATCAAGCCACCCAACTGGACCGAGTCCTGGCCGGACTGTCCGATGAAAAGGCACGTGAAGTCCTACTGGCGGCCTATGCCTGGGACAAGAAGGTAGAGGTGGCCGCCAAGACCATAAAACTGGACCCCCTTCAAAAGCCTGGTTACTTCGGGGAGCTCACGGTCAGTGAGCAAAACAAGGCCTACGCCCGTTGGGGCAAGAGAACGGTGGACGAACAGTTCCAGACAACCGGTATACGGTCGGCCAACCAGAAAACCCTGGCCGATGCCGGTAACGGTCTGCGCAGCGACGTGGCCAATGAAATAGTGACCTGGCTATACACTCGAACCGGCGCGCCCAACTACTCGGAGGTCATCCTGAAAACGGGGGCTGGCAATTGTGACCAGATGGCCAGGGTCGCCACCGATACCATTAACGCCAGTGGCGGCTTTGCCCGCATTGCACAAGTGCAGGGGCACACCTTCAGCGTGGTTGGCGGCCCCGCAAGTCAGCCTAACCTCTTGACCGCTGGATTTGCCGAGCCCGAATGGGCTGATGCGTGGATAGTGGACCCATGGGCCGGTATCACTTGTCCGGCCAACGAGTACCACGGCCAATTCGCACAACGCATGCAGGAATGGAGCGACGAGGGCCGGCAAATCCTGATCGGAGATGGTGGTACGCCACCTCGGCACGTCTGGAGCGATCCCATGGACCCACGGTGGATACAGTCCACCGTTTATGGCGGCGCACAGGTGTTTTAAGGCGATCGCCGCGACGCAGGCGCTTATCTCAACCTGGGTAACCCGAACGGCGGCAACCGCGGTGACCGCCGTTCTCGTTCGCGTAGCGTTCACTTGCCATTTCAAGGAGCAGGACTGTAATGCCGCTGCCTTCGGGCAGCATTTTTTGCCTGGCACTTCATTCAAGAAGTTTCAGAGTTAATAACCGGTTACCCGCTGCAGAAAAAACCTAATCGCCAGGAGTGTGCTGGTCCGGACACATTGAAGTGCGTTGGTTATAAATCTTTTCAATTTATAACCCGTGCAATGGACAACTACATCCTCACCCTCAACGAGCGGAACACGCCTGGGAGCTGAACCACTCATGGCGTAATTACCGTACTCCTCTTCCACAGTTTATGGCGGCGCAGATGCGTGCAATCAACATCCAGCCAGGTAATCTGAAATGACAAGCTCAGCTCAACTTAACATTGTCCATTACCCAAAAACACCACTACCCGGTACGACTCAAGACCAACGTACCGAGGCGCTGGAACGAATACCGCCAACGCCATTGAAGAGTACGGATATTTGTGAAACGGACAACGTTGGCACTGCCGCCAGGAACGAGTCTGATATCTACAAGGCAACTATTTACGGACCCGACTTTGTTCACGCGCCAGGCGATGGGTATACCTACAATGAGCGAGAGGTTCATATCGATGCCTATGCCAATCGTGTAAAGACGCAGATCGAAAATATAGAAAGTGGCACTGAAGGCGAACGAAACGTCAAGTTCCAGAACGTGCGCCTGTTCATGGACCCCGCAGGATACTTCAGTGGGGGTTTATTGGCAGCCGGGTTCGACCCGCATGAAAAGTTCACGGTAACGTTCAATACCTATGTCGGTATGGGCACAGCGCAAAATCTCTCTGATACCCAGACACGCACTTATTTCGCATGGGAAATTGCAGCGGGTGCTCTAGCGCACGACAGACCCGCACGTGGTGGGATTTTAAATTTTCCTGAAATGGAAATAGAAAAAAAAGACCGGACAAAAATCAATGATCTGGAAGCGTTCGGCCGACAACTTCAAGCTCGCTGGGAGAAAGACATAGCCGCGCCGATGCGCGAGGGCTCCGGAACAATAGCAGAGCGATCGGGAAAAGCAGACGCCTATGTAACACGGGGCACGTTGCTGAGCCTTCGTAGTGACTCGGAAAACTTCGCAAGGTTAAGCCCTGCCGGCCAGGAAGCGGTGAATCGCACGCTGGACAAGAATGGGCAAGTGATTATCCCCAATATTTACGGCTACCCCATGAGCGGGTATGCCTTTATCCCCTACACGCCTTACGATGGCAATCCCGCCAATCGCCCCAATCAGGGAGTCATGATCGACTTGAAGAACGGCGCTGTCCGCGAGATAAAAGGCGATGAAGAATTTGCGAACTGGGCCAAAGACAATCGTGATGAATTGATGCGCCGTTTCAATACCGGTGATATGCAAGGGGGACACAATGCCCACTGGCCACCGGCCGGGGCGGTGCTCGACAGCCTCATCCAGGATAATCGGTCGCGATATCCGGGGTACGAACACTGGTACAAAGATAAATCCGTGCCGGTACGAGAGCTATTCAACTACACCGAATCGCGAGAAGCAGGTTATGCGCTGCAATTTGGCGATCTGAACAAAGGTATCGCCCCCCACTATCAGGAGGAGAATGCAAAGAATGCGGTGTGGGCCAACCAGACTGAGGTATTTGGTTCCTCGCAGCAAGCCTGGAAGTCGGCGAAAGATTTCTGGGGCAATACCTTTGGTTATGTGCCCATTGTCGGCAATATAGGCAATATCGTGTTTGGCGTGCATGACAGCCTCTATGGCAAGACCGCAGGCGACCGTACGGGAGGCACTGCTGCGGCCGTCATTTCAAGCCTGATGCTGGCACACGAAGTTGCACCCGGTTTGGTCGAGGCGAGCCTGGGTGAAACTCCGATCACGTTCAACTCCACCGTTACTGAAGACTACCGCTGGAACTATAATTCGCAGAAGAGCGAATTTGAGCTGACACGTGTTTCGAAAGTATCTGGCGATAGTCCTCCAGACCCGTCATTAAGTGAAATTGACCCGAGTGGACCAGAAGTTGCCACGGTATCTATCAACGTAGACGGTGTCGAACTGCCGCCCCTGAAAACGGTTAAAAATCTGCCGGTCGGCGAAGCCCTTTTTTCTACTGCTGAAAAAACCAGTATTCTCAGTGGAGAAATAGATAGCCTGAACACTATCAACGATAAACTTTACACGTTCGTGGATGTGAACAAACAAGGTGCGGCCCAGCGATTGAACATACTGGTACACGGTAAAGTCGATGAGACTACCGGGGTCGCAAAAGTTTCTTACGATGGAAAGCTCAATAGTCCGGAAGAATTGCTGGATACGCTTCACAGCAAAGGGATCCATCCGGAAGAGTTCGACAACGTGCGCCTGCTGTCATGTGATTCCGCAACCGGTGGGGATGCTTCGTTTGCCGCTCAATTCCAAAAGTTGATTGGCCGCCCTGTCAAAGGTTATAGCGGTACCTTGACCGCCAACCTGTCCCCGGAACAAGTAAAAGCAGCCATTGATAAAGTAGAAAACCTCTACCTGGAGAACTTATCCGCACAAAAAATCCCGATCACCGACAACGTCCGTACCGCAGTAAGAGCTCAGGCTGAACAGTATGTCAGCGAAGAAATGGCGCGGATCAAGAAATTCAAGCCGTCAAAGAACAACCCGTACTGGAATCCGCTCAAGTGGTGGGCGTTCACTTATAAACCCGAACACTTTCCGGCTAAATCGTAGCGACCTGGAATAGCCGAATCCCGGAGACACTGGGGTCTCGCATGCTTATCTCTACCTGAGTGACAAGAACGGCGGTAACCTCGGTGACTGCCGTTTTCGTTCGGGCACTATTTGCCTGCCACTTCAGGGGTCTCCATGGAAAGAATCACCTTAAAACCGCTGCTCCTTGCTGCCGGCCTGCTTGCATTCATGCCCATGGCCCAGGCAGCCAGCACCCTGGTCTACTGCTCCGAAGCCAGCCCCGCCGGCTTCGACCCCAGCCAGTACACCAGCGGCACCGATTTCGACGCCTCCGCCGAAACCGTGTTCAACCGCCTGACCCAGTTCAAGCGCGGCGGCACTGAAGTCGAACCCGGCCTGGCGACGAGCTGGGACGTGTCCAAGGACGGCCTGACGTACACCTTCCACCTGCGGGATGGCGTCAAGTTCCACACCACTGACTACTTCACCCCGACCCGGGACTTCAACGCTGACGACGTGGTGTTCACCTTCCAGCGCCTGCTGGATCCCGAGAGCCCGTTCCGTAAAGCCTACCCGTCGGAATCGCCCTACTTCACCGACATGGGCTTGAACACCACCATCAAGAACGTCGAAAAACTCGACGAGCACACCGTGCGCTTCAACCTGAACAACGTTGACGCCTCCTTCGTGCAAAACCTGGCCATGAGCTTCGCCTCGGTGCAGTCCGCCGAATATGCCGCGCAGTTGCTCAAGGAAGGCAAGGCCGCGGACATCAATCAGAAGCCGGTGGGCACCGGGCCATTTGTGTTCAAGCGTTACCAGAAGGATTCGCAGATTCGCTACAGCGCCAATAAACAGTATTGGAAGCCCGAAGATGTGAAGCTCGACAACCTGGTGTTCTCGATCACCCCGGACGCCGCCGTGCGCCTGCAAAAGCTCAAGGCCGGCGAGTGCCAGGTCAGCGGTTACCCGCGCCCTTCCGACATCGAAGTGATGAAGCAAGACCCCAACCTGCAGGTTCTTCAGCAAGCCGGCTTCAACCTGGGCTTTCTCGCCTACAACGTGACCCACCCGCCCCTGGACCAGCTCAAGGTGCGCCAGGCGCTGGACATGGCCATCGACAAGCCGGCAATTATAAAGGCGGTGTACCAGAGCGCCGGACAATTGGCGCAGAACGCCCTGCCTCCGGCCCAGTGGTCTTATGACCCGACAATCAAGGACGCGCCCTACGATCCGGCCAAGGCGCGGGCGCTACTAAAAGAAGCAGGGGTTGCACCAGGTACCACCCTCAACCTGTGGGCGATGACCGTACAACGCGCGTCGAATCCCAATGCCCGGATGTCGGCGCAGATGATCCAGCAGGATTGGGAAAAGATTGGCATCAAGGCCAATATCGTCAGCTATGAGTGGGGCGAGTACATCAAACGCGCCAAAGCCGGCGAGCACGACGTGATGATCTACGGCTGGACCGGCGACAACGGCGACCCGGATAACTGGCTGGGCGTGCTCTACAGTTGTGCCGCGGTGAAGGGCAGCAACTATGCAAAATGGTGTAACCCGGCCTACGACAAACTGGTGCAGCAGGCCAAGGTCAGCAGCGACCGCGAGCAGCGCATCAAGTGGTATCAACAGGCACAAAAAATCCTTAAGGAACAAGTACCTATAACGCCTATCGCAAACTCGACGGTTTTCCAGCCCCTGCGAAAGGAAGTGCAGGATTTCAAGATCAGTCCTTTTGGACTCACTCCCTTCTACGGCGTCAGTCTGAATAAGTAACAGCCGCGCCCCAACCGAGTGCGCCAGACGCCTCGGTTGGGCATTCCTGGTGCAGCCCTCGCACCGAAAAAAACCCTCAAAAGTGCGTAAATGTGTCTGAACTTACACATATGCGACATTCGTGTACGTTCGTACCACTGTTTAGCCGTTGTAGGCTCTCAACATCTTGCATTGGGTATGGGCCCTGCATAAGTATCCGCAGGTCGACTCACGAGGTCGCCCTCACTACCAAAAATGACAACAAATCATGAGGCCAACATGCTTAAACACGCAGTCATTCCGTTATTAGTCAGCGCCGGTTTAATGGCTGCTGCACCTTTCGCCCAAGCGGCGAGCAACCTGGTGTTCTGCTCCGAAGGGAGCCCGGCCGGTTTTGATCCAGGCCAGTACACCACCGGAACAGACTTCGATGCTTCGGCCGAAACCATGTTCAACCGTCTGACCCAGTTCGAGCGCGGCGGCACCGCTGTTGTTCCTGGGCTCGCCACGACCTGGGACGTTTCCCCGGATGGCCTGACGTACACCTTCCACCTGCGTGAAGGCGTCAAGTTCCACACCACCCCGTACTTCAAGCCAACTCGTGAATTCACGGCTGACGACGTACTGTTCACCTTCAACCGGATGATCAATAAAGACGATCCGTTCCGTAAAGCCTACCCGACCGAGTTCCCGTACTTCACGGACATGGGTATGGACACCAACATCAAGAACATCGAGAAAGTCGATGACCACACCGTCAAGTTCACCCTTGGCACCGTGGACGCCGCCTTCATCCAGAACCTGGCAATGAGCTTCGCCTCCATCCAGTCGGCTGAATACGCCGCCCAGCTGTTGAAGGAAGGCAAGGCACAGGACATCAACCAGAAGCCAATCGGCACTGGCCCGTTCGTGTTCAAGAGCTACCAGAAAGACTCCAACATCCGTTACACCGGCAACAAGGATTACTGGAAACCTGAAGACGTGAAGATCGACAACCTGATCTTCGCCATCACCACCGACCCGTCGGTGCGTATCCAGAAGCTGAAGAAAAACGAATGCCAGGTGACCCTGTTCCCACGTCCGGCCGACCTCAAGGCGCTGGGTGAAGACAAGGACCTGAAACTGCCGCACCAGGCCGGTTTCAACCTGGGCTACATCGCCTACAACGTAATGCCGGTCCTCAAGGGCCAGACCGCGCCTAACCCGCTGTCCGACCTGCGCGTGCGTGAGGCCCTGGACATGTCGGTGAACAAGCAGCAGATCATCGACTCGGTGTACCAGGGTGCAGGCCAACTGGCGGTCAACGCCATGCCGCCAACCCAGTGGTCCTACGACACCACCATCAAGGATGCGCCGTTTGATGTGACCAAAGCCAAGGCTCTGCTCAAGGAAGCCGGCGTCAAGGAAGGCACCGAGATCACCCTGTGGGCGATGCCGGTCCAGCGTCCGTACAACCCGAACGCCAAGCTGATGGCCGAGATGCTGCAGAACGACTGGAAACAGATCGGCCTGAAAGTGAACATCGTCAGCTATGAGTGGGGCGAGTACATCAAGCGTTCCAAAGGCGGCGAGAACCAAGCCATGATCATTGGCTGGAGCGGCGACAATGGTGACCCGGACAACTGGCTGAACGTGCTGTTCGGCTGCGATTCCCTGGCCGGCAACAACTTCTCCAAGTGGTGCGACAAGAAATTCGACGGCATCGTGAAAGAAGCCAAGGCGACTTCCGACGTAGCCAAACGCACCGAGCTGTACAAGCAGGCGCAACATATCCTCAAAGATGCAGTCCCGATGACACCTATCGCGCACTCGACGGTGTATCAACCCATGCGCAACAACGTGCAGGACTTCAAGATCAGCCCATTTGGCTTGAACTCCTTCTACGGCGTGAGCGTAAGCGGCAAGTAAGGACCTCTGGCGGCGACGTTTCATAACGTCGCCGTTATTGCATCCGCCAAGACCGTAGGAAACAGACCACCTCCGCACACGCTGCCGTCCTACGGCAGCTAACTGCGAATCGCGGCTCCGTTACCTACAAGGTCTGTCAGATTCGTTGCATTTACTGCCCGGCTCCCGACCCATAACGTCGTGGTACGGCAGACGCATCGTCTCTGTAGGGCAACTGCCGTTGTGGGATCAGTGTTGTCGCAAGGTCGTGAATGACCTTGCGATTGCTCACTGACGAAAACAACAAACAAGGATCGGGATTGTTATGCGCCATACCACCGTTCTATCCGCGATATTTGGCACCAGCCTGCTGGCTGTGGCCTCGATGGGCCAGGCTGCCGAGAAAAAGAGCCTGGTGTTTTGCTCCGAAGGCAGCCCGGCTGGCTTCGACACCGCGCAATACACGACGGCCACCGATAACGACGCCGCCGAGCCTATCTACAACCGCTTGGCCGAGTTCGAAAAAGGCGCGACCAATGTCGTACCGGGCCTGGCAACCCGTTGGGATATTTCCGAAGACGGCCTGACCTATACCTTCCACCTGCGTGAAGGGGTGAAATTCCACGGCAACAAGGACTTCAAGCCGACGCGCGACTTCAACGCCGACGACGTGCTGTTCACCTTCAATCGCATGCTTGACCCCGAACACCCGTTCCGCAAGGCCTACCCCACCGAGTTTCCGTACTTCAACGGGATGAGCCTGAACAAGAATATCGCCAAGGTCGAGAAAACCGACCCGCACACCGTGGTGATGACCCTGAACACCGTCGACGCCGCGTTTATCCAGAACATCGCCATGAGCTTCGCCTCGATCCTGTCGGCTGAATACGCCGACCACTTGCTCAAGGTCGGCAAGCCCAGCGACATCAACCAGAAGCCGATCGGCACCGGGCCGTTCGTGTTCCAGCGATACCAGAAAGACTCGCAGATTCGCTACACCGGCAACAAACAGTACTGGGACCCGAGCCGCGTGAAGCTCGACCAGCTGATCTTTGCGATCAACACCGACGCCTCGGTACGGGTGCAAAAGCTCAAGGCCGGCGAATGCCAGATCACCCTGCACCCGCGCCCGGCCGACGTCGAAGCCCTGAAGGCCGACCCGAACCTGCAACTGCTGACCAAGCCGGGTTTCAACCTGGGCTACATCGCCTATAACGTGCGGCACAAGCCCTTCGACCAGCTCGAAGTGCGCCAGGCCCTGGACATGGCGGTGAACAAGCAGAGCATTCTCAACGCCGTGTACCAGGGCGCGGGGCAACTGGCGGTCAACGCCATGCCGCCGACCCAGTGGTCTTACGACGACACCATCAAGGACGCCGCCTACAACCCGGAAAAAGCCAAGGAACTGCTCAAGGCTGCCGGCGTGAAGGAAGGTACCGAGATCACCCTGTGGGCGATGCCGGTACAACGGCCGTACAACCCCAACGCCAAGCTGATGGCCGAAATGCTGCAAAGCGATTGGGCAAAGATTGGCCTCAAGGTCAAGATCGTCAGCTATGAATGGGGCGAGTACATCAAGCGCACCAAGAATGGCGAGCATGACATCAGCCTGATCGGCTGGACCGGCGACAACGGTGACCCGGACAACTGGCTGGGCACCCTCTACAGCTGCGACGCCATCGGCGGGAACAACTACTCCATGTGGTGTGACCCGGCGTACGACAAGCTGATCAAGCAAGCCAAGGTCGTCACCGACCGCGAACAAAGGACTGTTCTATACAAACAGGCGCAGCAACTGCTCAAGCAGCAGGTGCCGATCACGCCAGTCGCCCACTCGACGGTCAACCAGCCGTTAAGCGCCAAAGTCGAAGGTTTCAAAGTGAGCCCCTTCGGCCGCAACGTATTCTCGGGCGTCAGCATCAACCCATAAAAAGATAACCGGATTGCGCAGGGCGAGCATTCGCCTTGCTGCAAACGTGCAGCCTTATTTCGGGTTTTACCCATGGGCAAACGTTTGCAAAGGCTTGAACGAGTTACACACCCAATAGCCGGTTCACCTAAAAAGACCGGCATTAAAAAGAGAACCAAAGGAGCTTCACCCATGAAACTGAGCAGCACCGCGCTACTGGCCCTGGCCATCAGCAGCATCACGGCTAATGCCTACGCTGATCCTGCAAGCCAGGACTTCGTTCCAACCACACTGGCCGGCACCAGCGCCCAAAGCGAGGCCAAAGGCTTTATCGATGGCGCAAGCCTGGGCGGTACAACCCGCAACTGGTTCTCCAACGAACAACGCTTCCGTGGCAGCAAGTTCACTTACCAGAAGCACGGCGAAGCCCGTACTGACAACTACCGTACCAACTGGGTGCAAGGCACCATCCTCAACGCTACCTCGGGTTTCACCCAAGGCACCGTTGGCGTGAGCACTGAAGTGGCGGTCTACAACGCTCTGGTCCTGGACCGCAGCAAGCGCGACATCAAGGGCGGCTCCAACCGTACCCTGGCCGACTCCGACGGTGACGCTGTAGACCAGTGGAGCAAACTGGGCCTGGCCAACGTCAAGTTCCGTGTCTCGAACACCACCTTGACCGCCGGTCGCCAGAACTTCAGCAGCGGCATCATCGACACCATCGGTAACCGTGCACTGCCTTCGAGCTTCGAAGGTGTGAGCTTCAACAGCGAAGAGTTCAGCAACCTGTCCTTCCAGGGCGGCGTGTTCGACCGCGTTTCGCCACGGACCGAGCAGAGCCTGTCGAAATTCCGTACCGAATACGGCAATGGTCGCCAGGAAACCGACAAGGTCAACACCCTGGGCGTCAATTACCAGCCGTTCAAGAGCCTGAAGACCAGCCTGTTCGCCGCTAACGTGGAAGACTTCTGGAACCAGTACTACTTCGGTGCTACCCACGAGCTGGGTGACAGCCAGACCCTGTCCCTGACCACGGGCCTGAACTACTACAAGACCGTCGACGAAGGCAAAAAGTTGATGGGCAAGATCGACAACGACACCTACTCGCTGTCGTTCGGCCTGACCCACCAGGCTCACAGCCTGACCTTCTCCTACCAGGCCGTGAACGGCGACGAGTACTTCGACTACCTGCACGAAACCAACGGCATCTACCTGGCCAACTCCCTGACGTCCGACTTCAACGGTCCGAACGAGAAGTCCTTCCAGATCGCCTACGGCATCAACATGGCCGAATACGGCGTGCCGGGCCTGAAGTTCAACGTCTACTCGGCACGTGGCTGGGGTATCGACGGTACTCACTACACCGGCGACGGCGGCCGCGCTGGCTTTGCCTACAACGGCATTCAGGCCCAGGACGGCGAAAAGCACCAGGAATACGGTGTAGGCGCGGCTTACGCGATCCAGAGCGGCGCACTCAAGGCCACCACCATTCGTGGTACCTACGTGACTCACCGTGCCAGCGCCAACCAGGCTGACGGCAACCTGCGTGAGTTCCGCCTGGTGACCACCATCCCGTTCAACATTCTTTAATCAGCGCCAGGTCGGCGGCGGGCTCAGGACGAGCCCGCCGCCTACGCTTGTCTGGTCCAATCGATTGCAGAGGGCTCTTAGATGAAAATGCTCCCGTTACAAGCCGCCATTGCCGCTGCGCTGTTGAGCGTTGCTGTCGGCATCTCGGCCAAACCGTTGGTCGTCTGCACCGAAGCCAGCCCGGAAGGCTTCGATCCGGTCCTGTACACCACGGCTGTCACCGCCGACGCCGCGGCCGAAACCATCTTCAACCGCCTGGTGGACTTCAAGCCCGGCACCACCGAAGTGATCCCGGCGCTGGCCAAAGACCTGCCCGAGATCAGCGCCGATGGCCTGACCTACACCTTTCACCTGCGTGACGACATCAAGTTCCACACCACCGACTACTTCAAACCCACGCGCAACATGAACGCCGACGACGTGCTTTGGAGCTTCCAGCGCCAGCTGGACCCGAATCACCCGTGGCACAAAAAGTCCAACGTGGGCTACCCATACTTTGAAAGCATGGGCTTCAAGGAACTGCTCAAGAGCGTAGAGAAGACCGATGACCACACCGTGGTCTTCACCCTGACCCGCCCTGAAGCACCGTTCCTGGCCGACCTGGCCATGGCGTTTTCCTCGATTCACTCCGCCGAATACGCCGACCAGTTGCTCAAGTCCGGCAAGACCGATGACCTGAACGCCAAGCCCATCGGCACCGGCCCGTTCATCTTCACCCGCTACCAGAAAGACGCCCAGGTGCGCTTCAAGGCCAACCCGGACTACTTCCGTGGCAAGCCGCCGGCAGACCCGCTGATTCTGGCCATCACCACCGACAACAACGTGCGCCTGCAAAAGCTCAAGGCTAACGAATGCCAGATCGCGCTGTATCCGAAACCGGATGACGTGCCGAGCATGAAGGCCGACCCGAACCTGAAGGTGGCGGAACTGGCAGCCATGACCACCGCCTATACCGCCCTGAACACCACCCACAAGTACATGAGCGACGCGCGGGTGCGTCACGCGATCAACATCGCGTTCGACAAGAAAGGCTACAACGAATCCCTGTACGGCAAAGGCAACGCGATCGACGCCACCGGGCCTTACCCGCCAACCCTGCTGGGCTTCAGTGACAAGCTGAAGAACCCGCCCCGTGACCTGGACAAGGCCCGTGCCCTGCTCAAGGAAGCCGGCGTACCGGAAGGCACCGAGTTCACCCTGTTCACCCGCAACGGCGGCGGCCCGACCAACCCCAACCCGATGCTCGGCGCCCAGAGAATGCAGGCGGACCTGGCGCAAATCGGCCTGAAAGTGAACATCAAAGTCATGGAATGGGGCGAAATGCTCAAGCGCGCCAAGAATGGCGAACATGACATGGTCTCCGCCGGCTGGGCGGGGGATAACGGGGACCCGGATAACTTCCTCACCCCTAACTTGAGTTGCGATGCGGCGAAAAACGGCGAAAACTACGCCCGCTGGTGTAACAAGGAGTTTCAAGACTTGATCGACAAGGCGCGCGCCATCGCTGAACCCACCCAGCGCGCTGCACTCTATGAACAAGCAATGGACGTTTTCGACAAGGACCAACCATGGATTCCCATGGCTTACCCGAAAATGTTCACCGCCATGCGTAAAAACGTCGAGGGTTATACCCAAAGCCCTCTGACCACAAATAACTTCGCCACCACCCAGGTGAAGTAGATAAGAGACGCTCGGCACCGTCGACATTGACGGTGCCGAACCTGCCTAACCGGCTGATTGAGGTACACAACAAGATGTTTAGTTTTATTGCCCGCCGATTGGGGTTATTGATCCCCACGTTTTTCGGCATCACCTTGCTGACCTTCGCGTTGATTCGCATGATCCCTGGCGACCCCGTCGAAGTCATGATGGGCGAACGACGAGTCGACCCCGAGATGCACGCTCAGGCAATGGAACGCCTTGGTCTGAATAAACCGCTCTACGCGCAATACCTGGATTATGTCGGCAAGCTCGCCCACGGCGACCTCGGCGAATCCCTGCGCACCCGTACCAGCGTGTGGACTGAATTCACCGCCCTTTTCCCTGCGACCCTGGAACTGTCCATGGCCGCCCTGTTGTTCGCCGGCATCCTGGGGCTGTTAGCCGGGGTGATCGCGGCCTTGAAGCGAGGATCCCTGTTCGACCATGGGGTGATGGGCATCTCCCTGGCGGGATATTCGATGCCGATCTTCTGGTGGGGCCTGATCCTGATCATGTTCTTCTCCGTCAGCCTGGGCTGGACGCCAGTCTCCGGACGGATCGACCTGCTCTACGACATCGAGCCGCGCACCGGCTTCATGCTGATCGACACCCTGCTGGCCGACGAGCCGGACGCGTTCTGGGACGCGTTGCACCACCTGATCCTGCCGGCCATCGTGCTCGGTACCATCCCGCTGGCCGTTATCGCGCGGATGACCCGTTCGTCGATGCTTGAAGTATTGCGTGAAGATTATATCCGCACCGCCAAGGCCAAGGGCCTGTCGCCGGCGCGCGTGGTGTTCGTCCACGGCCTGCGTAACGCCTTGATCCCGGTACTCACTGTCGTTGGCCTGCAAGTCGGCACGCTGCTGGCCGGTGCGGTCCTGACCGAAACCATCTTCTCGTGGCCCGGCATCGGCAAATGGCTGATTGAAGCCATTGGCGCACGGGATTATCCCGTGGTGCAAAACGGCATCCTGTTAATCGCCTGCCTGGTGATTCTGGTGAACTTCGTGGTGGATATCCTCTACGGCTTCGCCAACCCACGCATCCGTCACCAGCGCTGAGATCATGACCATGACCACACCTACTCCCGCGGTAGCAGTCGATCAAAGCCTGCTGTACCCGTCCCCGTACAAAGAATTCTGGCAAGCCTTTTCCAAGAACAAGGGCGCCGTTGCCGGCCTGCTGTTCATGTTGCTGGTGGTGTTTTGCGCGCTCTTCGCCCCTTGGGTGGCCCCGCATAACCCGAGCGAGCAATACCGTGACTTCCTGCTGACCCCTCCGGCCTGGCTGGAAGGTGGGCAGATCCAGTTCCTGCTGGGCACCGATGAACTCGGACGTGACCTGCTGTCGCGCCTGATCCAGGGTTCGCGCCTGTCGTTGCTGATCGGCTTGTCGTCGGTGGTGATGTCGCTGATCCCGGGGATCCTGCTGGGCCTGTTCGCCGGTTTCTTCCCGCGCCTGCTTGGCCCAACCATCATGCGTCTGATGGACATCATGCTGGCCCTGCCGTCGCTGCTGCTGGCTGTAGCCATTGTGGCGATCCTCGGCCCTGGCCTGATCAACACCGTGATTGCGATCGCGATCGTGTCGCTGCCGTCCTATGTCCGTCTGACCCGCGCTGCGGTGATGGGCGAACTGAACCGTGACTACGTGACTGCCGCCCGCCTCGCCGGCGCCGGCCTGCCGCGCCTGATGTTCGTCACCGTGCTGCCGAACTGCATGGCGCCGCTGATCGTTCAGGCCACCCTGAGTTTCTCCTCGGCGATTCTCGATGCTGCAGCCCTGGGCTTCCTGGGCCTTGGCGTACAACCGCCAACCCCTGAGTGGGGCACCATGCTGGCCTCGGCCCGCGACTACATCGAACGCGCCTGGTGGGTCGTGAGCCTGCCTGGCTTGACCATTTTGCTCAGCGTGCTGGCAATCAACCTGATGGGCGACGGCCTGCGCGATGCGCTGGACCCGAAACTCAAGAACGCCGCCTGAGGAGATTCCCATGTCACTGCTAGAAATCAAGAATCTCAATGTCCGCTTCGGCGACAAGACCGCCGTGCCGGTGGTCGATGGCCTCGACATCTCCGTCGACAAAGGTGAAGTACTGGCGATCGTTGGCGAGTCGGGTTCGGGTAAATCCGTGACCATGATGGCGCTGATGGGCCTGATCGAGCACCCCGGTATCGTCACCGCCGACGCCCTGAACTTCGACGGCAAGGACATGCTCAAGCTGAGCAACCGCCAGCGCCGGCAGATCGTCGGCAAAGACCTGGCGATGGTCTTCCAGGACCCGATGACCGCCCTGAACCCCAGCTACACCGTGGGTTTCCAGATCGAAGAAGTGCTGCGCCTGCATTTGAAAATGTCCGGCAAGCAAGCGCGCAAGCGTGCCATCGAACTGCTCGAAAAGGTGGAAATCCCGGGCGCAGCCAGCCGTATGGATGCCTACCCGCACCAGCTGTCCGGTGGTATGAGCCAACGTGTGGCCATCGCCATGGCGATTGCCGGCGAGCCGAAACTGCTGATCGCCGATGAACCGACCACCGCCCTCGACGTGACCATCCAGGCCCAGATCATGGACCTGCTGCTGGCCTTGCAGAAAGAGCAGAACATGGGCCTGGTGCTGATCACCCACGACCTCGCGGTAGTGGCCGAAACCGCCCAGCGCGTGTGCGTGATGTATGCCGGCCAGGCCGTGGAAGTCGGCCAGGTGCCGCAGTTGTTCGACATCCCGGCGCACCCGTACAGTGAAGCGTTGCTCAAGGCGATCCCCGAGCACAGCCTGGGCGCCACGCGCCTGGCCACGCTGCCGGGTATCGTTCCCGGCCGTTATGACCGCCCGCAGGGTTGCCTGCTGTCGCCGCGGTGCCCGTATGTGCAGGAGTCCTGCCGCGCCCAACGCCCGGGCCTTGACCCGAAAAGCAACAGCCTTGCCCGCTGCTTCTACCCGCTGAACCAGGAGGTGGCGTAATGGCCGTCGTACTTACCGCCCGCGACCTGACCCGTCACTACGAAGTGTCCCGTGGCCTGTTCAAGGGCCATGCCCTGGTGCGCGCACTCAACGGTGTGTCGTTCGAACTGGAAGCCGGCAAGACCCTCGCGGTCGTGGGCGAATCCGGTTGCGGCAAATCCACCCTGGCCCGCGCCCTGACCTTGATTGAGGAGCCGTCTTCCGGCTCGTTGAAAATCGCCGGGCAAGAAGTCGCCGGTGCCGACAAGGCCCAGCGCAAGCAACTGCGCAAAGACGTGCAGATGGTGTTCCAGAGCCCTTACGCCTCACTGAACCCGCGCCAGAAGGTCGGTGACCAACTGGGCGAGCCGCTGCTGATCAACACCAACCTGTCTGCCGCCGAGCGCCGGGAAAAGGTCCAGGCGATGATGAAGCAAGTGGGCCTGCGCCCTGAGCATTATCAGCGCTACCCGCACATGTTCTCCGGCGGCCAGCGCCAGCGGATCGCACTGGCACGGGCGATGATGCTGCAACCCAAGGTGCTGGTGGCGGATGAACCGACCTCGGCGCTGGACGTATCGATCCAGGCCCAGGTGCTGAACCTGTTCATGGACCTGCAGCAGGAATTCAACACCGCCTACGTGTTCATCTCCCACAACCTCGCGGTGGTGCAGCACGTCGCCGATGACGTAATGGTGATGTACCTCGGCCGCCCGGTTGAAGTCGGTCCAAAGGAAGACATCTACGCACGCCCGCTGCACCCGTACACCCAGGCGTTGCTGTCGGCGACCCCGACCATTCATCCGGACCCGAACAAACCGAAGATCAAAATCGTCGGCGAGTTGCCCAACCCGTTGAACCCGCCATCCGGCTGCGCCTTCCACAAGCGCTGCCCGTACGCGACCCAGCTGTGCAGCACCGATGAACCGGTGTTGCGACCTCTGGACAACCGCCAGGTGGCTTGCCACTACGCGGAGCAATTTGTGGTCTGACGTGCAAAAAAAATGCTCTGGAGGGTGAGTCCAGAGCATTCCAGTGTTCTACAGCCCTGCTTGTCGGATAGCGCATCTGTTCGGCAAGCGGGGCTTTCTTTTGCCTGCGTTACTCACGTATCGCTGTCGCCATCGTTGTAGGTGTCGCTGTCTTCGCCATCGTTATCCGGGTTCTCGGCATCGTCATCGTCCTTGGAACCGCCCTGGTTTTCGTCACCGGGCTCGGATTCACTCTTGGCCAACTGCAAGCCACCCGCCTGCACCGTCTTCGCCGCCACAAACCCCGTGCCATGGCTTTGCACAGCCGTATTGGCCCACGCGGCAGACATGCCCAATGACATCATCACCAGCACTTTGAGCAACAGCACCACACGTTGAAAGATACTCATGGTCGAATTCCGCCCAGTCAGGAGTTGAACTGCGTACGACAGCTGTCCACCGTCGCCTTGCTTCAAACTAGTCCCGAACTGAAGTTTTCGCCAATGAAACAACCTGAATAGCAGCCAAAGAAAAAGGCGAAGCCATCACAGCTTCGCCCTCTCTTATATCGCTAACCCTTAGTGATGCTCACGGGTCGCGCGGAATTTCACATCCGGCCAGCGCTCTTCCATCAGCGCCAGGTTGACCCGGGTCGGGGCCAGGTAGGTCAGGTGACCACCGCCGTCGATCGCCAGGTTTTCCACGGCCTTGATCTTGAACTCTTCCAGCTTCTTCTTATCGCTGCAATCGATCCAGCGCGCGGAGTACACGGTGATCGGCTCGTAGGAGCATTCCACCTTGTATTCCTCTTTCAGGCGACTGGCCACTACATCGAACTGCAGCACACCGACGGCGCCGAGGATGATGTCGTTGCTGCGTTCCGGGAAGAACACCTGAGTGGCGCCCTCTTCCGCCAACTGCTGCAAACCCTGGCGCAGCTGCTTGGATTTCAGCGGGTCACGCAGGCGTACGCGGCGGAACAGTTCCGGGGCGAAGTGCGGGATACCGGTGAAGCCCAGCACTTCGCCTTCGGTGAAGGTGTCACCGATCTGGATGGTGCCGTGGTTGTGCAAGCCGATGATGTCGCCGGCATACGCTTCTTCCAGCTGCTCACGCTCGGAGGAGAAGAAGGTCAGGGCGTCGCCGATGCGCACGTCCTTGCCGGTACGCACGTGGCGCATTTTCATGCCTTTTTCGTATTTGCCGGAGCAGATACGCATGAAGGCGATACGGTCGCGGTGCTTGGGGTCCATGTTCGCCTGGATCTTGAACACGAAGCCGGCGAATTTCTCTTCCACAGGCTCCACGGTACGCTCGTTGGCAACCCGGGCCAGCGGCTTGGGGGCCCAATTGACCACGGCATCCAGCACGTGATCGACGCCGAAGTTGCCCAGGGCGGTACCGAAGAACACCGGCGTCAGCTGGCCGTCGAGGAATTCCTGCTGGTTGAACTCGTGGCAGGCGCCCTGCACCAGTTCCAGCTGGTCGACAAACCGGTCGTACTCGTCACCCAGGTGGGCGCGGGCTTCGTCGGAGTCGAGCTTCTCGATGATTTTCACATCGGTACGTTCGTGGCCGTGGCCGGCGGTGTACACAATGATGTAGTCGTCAGCCAGGTGGTACACGCCCTTGAAGTCGCGGTAGCAACCAATCGGCCAGGTGATCGGCGCAGCCTTGATCTTCAGGACGGCTTCGATTTCGTCCAGCAGTTCGATCGGGTCGCGGATGTCACGGTCGAGTTTGTTGATAAAGCTGACAATCGGCGTATCCCGCAGGCGGCACACGTCCATCAGCGCGATGGTGCGGGGCTCGACGCCTTTACCGCCGTCGAGGACCATCAGCGCCGAGTCCACCGCCGTCAGGGTGCGGTAGGTGTCTTCGGAGAAGTCTTCGTGGCCCGGGGTGTCGAGCAGGTTGATCATGTGGTCGCGATACGGGAACTGCATGACCGACGTAGTAATGGAAATACCGCGCTGCTTTTCCATTTCCATCCAGTCGGAGGTGGCATGGCGGTCGGATTTACGGGATTTCACCGTGCCGGCCACCGCGATCGCCTTGCCCATCAGCAACAGCTTTTCGGTGATGGTGGTTTTACCGGCATCGGGGTGGGAAATAATGGCGAAAGTGCGGCGTTTCGCGACTTCGGCGGCCTGGTGGGTCATGGGAAATCGCCTGGCAGGTGAGTCAAAAAAGGGCGGCGAGTATAGCGCAAACCCGGGGTGACGGACCACCGTTCACCCCATTGGGGGTGGCTAATTGCTGCCAAGTATGGAACCTTTTAAAAGGTAGAGACGTCCACTCCCCTGCTATCGCACTCGTAACAGGGGCTGAAAAATCAGCAAGTTAGCCTGACGAGGCTGCGCTCATGGCTCGACCGCATACCGCGTTGCCGGTAGGGGCGAGCTGCTATTCGCGACCACATTCGCCGACAGCCAGGAATGGCATTGCCGCTCGGAAATGTGTTCGCCGACAAAAGAAAAAAGGAGTCCGCCTGTGGCTATTCGCTATGGCAAAGGGCTGATAGGAGGAGCGGTTGTCGTCGCTCTCCTGGCCCTGCTGGTCCACTGGATCGGCATCAACACGATCGAACTGTACCGCGACGATTTGTTGTTTTACCTGCAAGCTCACTTGATCCTCGTCCTTGTTTCGATGCTGGCCGCCCTGATCGTAGGGATTCCCGCCGGTATCCTGCTGAGCCGACCCAACATGGTCGGGCGCGCAGAACGCTTCATGCAGATCTTCAACATCGGCAATACCGTCCCTCCCCTGGCCGTACTGGCCATCGCCCTCGGTGTCCTTGGCATCGGCAGCGGCCCCGCGATCTTCGCGCTGTTCCTCGCCTCGTTGCTGCCCATCGTGCGCAACACCTATGAAGGCCTGAAAAACGTTCAAGGTTCCCTGAAAGAAGCCGCCGTCGGCATCGGCATGACGCCGCGCCAGGTGCTGTTTCGCGTGGAATTGCCCAACGCCGTGCCGATCATCATCGGTGGTGTGCGCGTGGCCCTGGCGATCAACGTCGGTACCGCGCCCCTGGCGTTCCTGATTGGCGCCAACAGCCTGGGCAGCCTGATCTTCCCCGGCATCGCCCTGAACAATCAGCCGCAACTGCTGCTCGGCGCCGCATGCACCGCGCTGCTGGCCTTGCTGCTCGACGGTCTGGTGACCATGGCCAGCCGCCTTTGGCTGGAACGCGGGTTGCGTCCGTCTTAAGGCTTTGGCCCCGTCTTGGGCCTGAAACAGGAATTCACATGAAAAAACTGACATTGATATTGAGCTGCGTCCTGCTGTTCGCAGGGTTTGCGCAAGCCGCTGAAAAACCGGTCATCCGCATCGGTGCCCGGGTGTTCACTGAACAGACCCTGCTCGCCGAAATCACCTCCCAGTACCTGCGCACCAAGGGCTACGACACCCGTGTGACCGGCGGCCTGGGCAGCAACCTGGCGCGCAGTGCCCAGGAAAGCGGGCAACTGGACCTGATCTGGGAATACACCGGCGTGTCGCTGGTGGCCTACAACCATGTCGACGAGAAGCTCGACAGCGAACAGTCCTACGTCCGAGTGAAAGAACTCGACGCGAAAAAAGGCCTGGTCTGGCTCTCTCCGTCGAAATTCAGCAACACCTACGCCCTGGCCCTGCCAGAGAACGTGGCCAAGGAATTCCCGCAGATCAACAGCATCAGCGACCTGACCGCGGCACTGGCCGAGAAAACCAAGGAAAACCGCCTGGTGGCCCTGGACACCGAGTTCGCCAACCGTTCCGACGGCATGGCCGGCATGGTCAAGCTGTACGACATGAACCTGACCCGCAAGAACACCCGGCAGATGGACGCCGGCCTGGTGTACACCGCGCTGCGTAATGGCCAGGTGTTTGCCGGCTTGGTCTACACCACCGACGGTCGCCTGAACGCCTTCAAATTGAAGCTGCTGGAAGACGACAAGCATTACTTCCCGGACTACACCGCCGCGCCGGTGGTGCGTCAGGTTTACCTCGATGCCCATCCGCAACTGGCCGCTGATCTCAAGCCACTGGCTGCGCTGTTCGACGACGAAACCATGCGCCAGCTGAATGCGCGGGTCGACGTCGACCATGAAAGCCCGTCCGCCGTGGCCGCAGATTTCCTGCGCCAGCATCCGATCAACTAAGAGGAGAAGACATGGAATTCCTGAACGCCTTTTCCCATCTTGATTGGGCCCAAGTCCTGCACCTGACCTGGCAGCACATCACCCTGGTCGGCATTGCAGTGATCCTCGCAATCGTCGTCGGCGTGCCCCTGGGTGTGCTGATGACCCGCTTCCCGACGCTCGCCGGCCCATTGCAAGCCAGTGCCACGGTGTTGCTGACCGTGCCGTCGATTGCGCTGTTCGGCCTGCTGCTGCCGTTCTACTCCAAGTTCGGCCAGGGCCTGGGGCCGATGCCGGCGATCACCGCCGTGTTCCTCTATTCCCTGTTGCCCATCATGCGTAACACCTACCTCGCCCTCACCGGCGTTGAGCCGGGCATTCGCGAGGCCGCCAAAGGCATCGGCATGACCTTCGGCCAGCGCTTGCGCATGGTCGAGCTGCCGATTGCCGTACCGGTGATCCTCGCCGGTGTGCGCACCGCCGTCGTCATGAACATTGGTGTGATGACCATCGCCGCCACCATCGGCGCCGGTGGCCTGGGTGTACTTATTCTGGCTTCCATCAGCCGCAGCGACATGTCGATGCTGATCGTTGGCGCCGTGCTGGTCAGTCTCCTGGCCATCTTCGCCGACCTGCTTCTGCAATGGCTGCAACGCACGCTGACTCCAAAAGGACTGCTCAAATGATCGAACTTCAAAACCTGACCAAGACCTTCCAAAGCAACGGCAAGACCATCACCGCCGTTGATTCCGTAAGCCTGACCGTCAACGAAGGCGAAATTTGCGTATTCCTCGGCCCCTCGGGCTGCGGCAAGAGCACCACGCTGAAGATGATCAACCGCCTGATCAAGCCGACCTCCGGCAAGATCCTGATCAACGGCGAAGACACCACCGACCTCGACGAAGTGACCCTGCGTCGCAACATCGGCTATGTGATCCAGCAGATCGGCCTGTTCCCGAACATGACCATCGAAGAGAACATCGTGGTGGTGCCCAAGCTGCTGGGCTGGGACAAGCAGAAATGCCACGACCGCGCCCGCGAGTTGATGAGCATGATCAAGCTCGAACCCAAGCAGTACCTGCATCGCTACCCGCGTGAACTGTCCGGCGGCCAGCAACAGCGGATCGGCGTGATCCGCGCCCTGGCGGCGGATGCACCGTTGCTGCTGATGGATGAGCCGTTCGGCGCGGTCGACCCGATCAACCGCGAGATGATCCAGAACGAGTTTTTCGAGATGCAGCGCGCGCTGAACAAGACCGTGATCATGGTCAGCCACGACATCGACGAAGCCATCAAGCTGGGTGACAAGATCGCAATCTTCCGCGCCGGCAAGCTGCTGCAGATCGACCACCCGGACACCCTGCTGGCCCACCCTGCCGACGAATTCGTCAGCAACTTCGTTGGCCAGGACAGCACCCTCAAGCGCCTGCTGCTGGTGAAGGCTGAAGATGCGGCGGACAACGCGCCGTCGGTCAGCCCGGAAACCCCGGTGGCGGAGGCCCTGGAGCAGATGGATGAGCTGGACCGTCGCTACGTGGTGGTCACCGATGCCGAGAACAAGGCGCTGGGTTATGTGCGACGTCGCGACCTGCATCGTCAGACCGGTACCTGCGGCCAGTACCTGCGGGAATTCAACGCCACGGCGGCGTATGACGAGCATTTGCGCATCCTGCTGTCGCGGATGTACGAGTTCAACCGCTCGTGGTTGCCGGTGATGGATGCGGAGCGGGTGTTCCTCGGGGAAGTGACCCAGGAGTCGATTGCCGAGTACCTGAGTTCCGGTAAGTCCCGTGGGGGCAAGACCAGCATTGTGTCGCCTGCCGAGACAGCACTGGCCTGACCTGACACACAGCGGTCAAAAATGTGGGAGCGGGCTTGCTCGCGAAGGCGGAGTGTCAGTCACCGGATGCATTGGCTGATACACCGCCTTCGCGAGCAAGCCCGCTCCCACATTGGATCTTCACTGTACCTGCAACACTTCAAATTGCCCCTACCGGGGAACATCAATCCGTCATACCGGTCGGTTACATAAGTAGCTGAACGCGACCGCACGACGAACGCGTGCAAAAACGCGACATTTTTAGTTGATCTATAGCCCCTCACGTCCTAAAGTTCGCGCCGAACGTCCATGCTGGAAACGATCCATCCGGCTCAAGTACTGACGACGAGACAGCAAGGCCAAGGGAAGCGGTTGATCCCATGGCCTTTTTGCTTTCGGCGACATGCCTTGGGAAGTAGGCGAACCAAAGTGGGGATACGGAGGACGTTCATTTGCACCCATTGATCAATCTAGTTTGCCAGTAGGAGTTCCCAGCATGTCGATCCAGGTCGAAGACTATTTCGCGCGCGCCACTTTTGACAAAATGAAGGCGTTCGCCGACACCCAGGAAACCCCGTTCGTGGTGATCGACACCGCGATGATCAGCCAGGCCTACGATGACCTGCGCGCCGGTTTCGAATTCGCAAAGGTGTATTACGCCGTCAAGGCCAACCCGGCCGTCGAGATCATCGACCTGCTCAAGGATAAGGGTTCGAGCTTCGACATCGCGTCGATCTACGAGCTGGACAAGGTCATGGACCGCGGCGTCAGCCCCGACCGTATCAGCTACGGCAACACCATCAAGAAATCCAAGGACATCCGTTACTTCTACGAGAAGGGCGTGCGCCTGTTCTCCACCGACTCCGAAGCCGACCTGCGCAATATCGCCAAGGCCGCCCCGGGTTCGAAAGTGTATGTACGTATCCTCACCGAAGGCTCGACCACCGCCGACTGGCCGCTGTCGCGCAAATTCGGCTGCCAGACCGACATGGCCATGGACCTGCTGATTCTCGCTCGCGACCTGGGCCTGGTGCCTTACGGCATCTCCTTCCACGTCGGCTCGCAACAGCGTGACATCAGCGTGTGGGACGCGGCGATCGCCAAGGTCAAAGTGATCTTCGAGCGCCTGAAGGAAGAAGACGGCATCCACCTGAAGCTGATCAACATGGGCGGCGGCTTCCCGGCCAACTACATCACCCGCACCAACAGCCTGGAAACCTACGCCGAGGAAATCATCCGCTTCCTCAAGGAAGACTTCGGTGACGACCTGCCGGAAATCATCCTGGAGCCGGGCCGTTCGTTGATCGCCAACGCCGGGATCCTGGTCAGCGAAGTGGTACTGGTTGCGCGTAAATCCCGCACCGCCGTCGAGCGTTGGGTCTACACCGACG
>Ga0209173_100320_pt1 | contig 31961 bp, 25 predicted proteins | sample SynthPrep_16_END_FD_187206 | JGI IMG/M metagenome (GOLD analysis project Ga0209173, IMG submission 187206) | Synthetic microbial communities from Ohio, USA - SynthPrep_16_END_DS12_MetaG (SPAdes) (version 2) | ecosystem: Engineered > Bioreactor > Aerobic > Activated sludge | place: USA: Ohio... | reverse complement strand
AATACTTCGCCACCAACTTCGACCCGGAAATCAACTTCCGCGAGTTCACCGGACAGGTGTGGAGCTGGCAGAACAGCCAGTGGACCAGCAACACCATGTTCGAAGTCAAACGCACCGACGACCTGCCGGTCGTCGGTTCGCAGAACCTTTACCTCACCGGCCACGATGAAGTGCACTCGCTGTCGAAAAACCTCGACGTGCCCAACGTGCGTTTCTGGATGAGCTTCGGCGAACACTACATCAACGTGTTTACCGTGCTGAAGAACCTCGGCCTGCTCTCCGAAAAGCCGGTCACCACCGCCGAAGGCCTGGAAGTCGTGCCGCTGAAACTGGTCAAGGCCGTGCTGCCCGACCCGTCTTCGCTCGCGCCGGGCTACACCGGCAAGACCTGCATCGGCGACCTGGTCAAAGGCACCAAGAACGGCCAACCCCACGAGATGTTCATCTACAACGTGGCGTGCCATGAAGAAGCCTTTGCCGAGACCGACAGCCAAGGCATCTCCTACACCGCAGGTGTTCCACCGGTCGCCGCCGCGCTGCTGGTGGCGCGTGGCGAATGGGATGTGAAGCACATGGCCAACGTCGAAGAACTGCCGGCTGAGCCGTTCCTGAAAGCGCTGGACGTGATGGGCTTGCCGACTCGGATTAAAGACGAGCACGGTGATCGGGCTTGGGATGCAATTGCCTGAATAGGCGATCGCTGACCGAACAAAACGGTAGGAGGGGGCTTGCCCCCGAGAGCGGTAGATCAGTCACAGCTGTATTGACTGACACACTGCAATCGGGGGCAAGCCCCCTCCCACATTTTGTTTTAGGGTGTCTGTTACTCCAAGTTCCGGGCCGAGTTGCTCAGCGCCCTCGAACATTGTAAAAGCGCCGGCGCCAACTGCCGCTCCGCATCCGCCCTGCTCCACCGACTGGTGGGCGCCACCACATGCACCGCCGCCACCGGCCGGCCATTGGCGCCCAGCACCGGCGCACCAATGGTCATGTCGCCCAGGAACAGCTCCTGGCCATTCACCGCATAGCCCTGCTCGCGCACTTGCTGCAACGACTCCATGATTTTGTCGACTTCCGTCAGCGTCTGGCTGGTGTGCGCAATGCGCTGGCTGTTCTCGATCAACACCAGCGCCTCGTCCTGCGGCAAGGCACTCAAATACGCTCGCCCCGACGCCGTGCAATACATCGGCACCCGCGAGCCGATCGGCATATGCACCGGCACAAAGCCCGAGCTGACGAACCGTGCGATATAGGTCATGTCGTAGCCCGCAGGTTCGGTGAGGCACGAGGTCTCACCGGTCAATCGCGTCAACTCCGAGAGAAACGGATTGGCCACCTCGATCAACGAATGCGCATCCAGGTAACTGAAGCCCAACTCCAACACGTGCGGTGTGAGTTGGTAATGCCGTGTGCGGGAGTGTTTCCGAAGGTAACCCAGGCTCTCAAGGGTAAACACCATGCGCTGGGCCGAGCTTTTGGTCATGCCGGCGGCCTCGGCCACCTCTGCAAGGCTCATGCTGCGGCGTTGGGCACTGAAGGCCTTGAGCACCGACAGGCCCTTTTCCAGGGATTGGTTGTGCAGACTGTTACGTTCTTCGGACATGGAGGACTCGCGGTCAGGTCGATCAGGCGTGGCAATATTTCTACTCTAAATCATTAAAATAGACCACTAAATATCGCATAGCGATACGAATAGTTCATTTTATCTACTTTCTATAGCGATATTCGATTTTTTTAAATCGAAATGGCACAGAGCTTGCGATTTCATCGGCAGCCGCTTGCGGTACTGACTTTCCGTTTTCCTTCTGGAGTAACCCGATGAACAGTCTTTCGCCCTTGTTTCGCCGCCTTGCCTTCGGTCTCTGCGCCACGTTCTGCGTCAGCGCTGCGCACGCAGAAAGTGCGTCCTCGTACAAAGTCGGTGCAACGGCCAGTGGTTCGCCGTTTACCTTCCTCGACATCAAGAGCAACAGCATCCAGGGCGTGATGGTCGACGTGGCTGAGGCCGTGGGCAAGGCCGGCGGTTTCACCAGCCAGATCGAGCAGACCAACTTCGCCGCACTGATCCCCTCCCTGACCTCCGGCAAGCTCGACTTCATTTCCGCGGGCATGCTCAAGACCGAAGAGCGCACCAAGGTCGTCGACTTCAGCGCCCCGGTGTATGCCTACGGTGAAGGCCTGATCATCAACACCGATGACAACACCGCCTACCCCGACCTGATCCCGCTGAAGGATCAGGTGGTCGGCGTACAGGCCGGCACCGTCTTCTATGACCAGTTGAACAAGCTCGGCATCTTCAAGGAAATCCGCACCTACGACTCCATCGGCGAGATGGTCCGTGACCTGTCCCTGGGCCGCATCAAGGCCGCCGTGGGTGATCAGCCGGTGGTCGCCTACCAGATCCGCCAGAAGCTGTTCAAAGGCGTGAAACTGGCGCCGGACTACAAGCCCACCAATGTCGGCGAAGTGTGCCTGGTGGTGCGCAAGGGCGACACAAAAACCCTCGAACGCCTGAACACCGCCATCGCCAGCATCAAGGCGGATGGCACCCTCGACAGCATCCTGAAGAAGTGGGGACTCGATACCCAGGTGCGCCCATGAACCCGGCTGAGTTCCTGCAAAACGCCCAGGACTTCTTGCCGATTTTGCTGCAAGGCGCCTGGGTGACGATCCAGATCACCGTGCTGTCGTTCCTGCTCAGCAGTGCCATCGGCCTGGTGCTGGCGTTGCTCAAGCTGTCGCCGATCCGTGCGCTGTCGTGGACGGCGAGCACCATCATCAACGTGATCCGTGGCCTGCCGATCATCGTGCAGCTGTTCTACATCTACTTCGTGCTGCCCGACATGGGTGTGCACCTCACCGCGTTTTATGCAGGCGTGATCGGCATGGGCATCGCCTACTCGGCGTACCAGGCCGAGAACTTCCGCACCGGCATCATTGCCGTCGAACAGGGCCAGCGTGAAGCCGCCGAAGCGTTGGGCATGCGCTCGACGCTGATGATGCGCCGGGTGATCCTGCCGCAAGCGTTTCGCATTGCGCTGCCGCCGTATGGCAACACGCTGGTGATGATGCTCAAGGACTCGTCGCTGGTGTCCACCATCACCGTCGCCGAGATGACCCGCCAAGGCCAACTGATCGCCTCGTCGACCTTCCAGAACATGACCGTCTACACCTTGGTCGCCCTGCTCTACCTGCTGATGAGCCTGCCGCTGGTGTATGGCCTGCGCCGCATGGAACAGCACCTGGGCCGGAGGAAAAAAGCATGATCGAGATTCGCCAACTGCAAAAACACTACGGCAGCCACCGCGTGCTGCACGGCGTCGACTTGGACGTGGCCAAGGGTGAAGTGGTGTGCCTCATCGGCCCCTCGGGCTCTGGCAAATCCACCCTGCTGCGCTGCATCAACGCGCTGGAGGCCTACGACGGTGGCGCGATTACCGTGTTCGGCGAAACCGTGCAGCGCGGCAGCAAGACCGTGCACGCCCTGCGCAGCCGCATGGGCATGGTGTTCCAACGCTTCAACCTGTTCCCCCACCGCAGCGTGCTGGAGAACGTGATGGAAGGCCCGGTGTACGTCAAAGGCGAGTCGCCCAAGCAGGCCCGCGAAGAAGCCCTGGTATTGCTGGAAAAAGTCGGCTTGAGCGCCAAGGCCGACGCCTACCCGGAACAACTCTCCGGGGGCCAGCAACAACGCGTGGCCATCGCCCGCGCCCTGGCGATGAAACCCGAAGCCATGCTGTTCGATGAACCCACCTCGGCGCTCGACCCAGAACTGGTCGGCGATGTATTGGCGGTGATGCGCACCCTCGCCGATGAAGGCATGACCATGATCGTGGTCACTCACGAAATGGGTTTTGCGCGGGAGGTGGCAGACCGTGTGTGCTTCCTGCATGGCGGCTACATCGTAGAAAGTGGCGCGGCCGAGCAAGTGCTGGGAAATCCGCAGCATCCGCGCACCCAGGATTTCCTGCGGCGGGTGCTGCACCCCACTGGTGATACGCGGAGCCTGTCATGAAGTCCTTGTGGTCAGCGACTGCGCCCTCGGTGGTGCCGACGCCTGCGTTGAGCGAATCGGTGAAGGTGGATGTGGCGATTGTCGGCGCGGGGTATACCGGCTTGTCGACGGCGCTGCATTTGGCCGAGCGTGGCGTCAGTGTATGTGTATTGGAGGCCAACGAGCCGGGCTGGGGCGCGTCGGGACGCAACGGTGGGCAGGTCAACCCGACGCTCAAATACGACCCCGAGCAACTGGTGCAAATGTACGGTCCGGAGCGCGCCGAACCGTTGATCTCAACCGTGTCGAATTCGGCCGACCTGGTGTTCAGGCTGATCGAAAAGCACGGCATTGATTGCGCGCCGGTGCGCAAGGGTTGGATGCAGGTGTCGTACACCGAAAAAGGCGTGGCAGGGTTACATGCACGCGCGGATCAATGGGCCCGACGCGGCGTGCCGGTGCAGCGTTTGAACGCAACGGCGGTGGCCTCGCGCATGGGCAGTGACGCTTTTGCCGGCGGCTGGCTGGACGGTCGCGCGGGTGCGATTCAACCGCTGGCGTATGCCCGGGGGTTGGTGGGCGCGGCGCTGGCGGCGGGTGTGCGGATTCATGGGCACAGCGCGGTGACGGGCTTGCATCGCCAGGGCTCCGGCTGGCAGTTACAGACCGCTAACGGTGCACTGGTCACGGCCGATCAAGTCGTGCTGGCCACCAACGGCTACAGCGGCAACCTGTGGCCGGGCATGGCTCAAAGCATATTGGCGGCGAACAGTTTTATCGTCGCGACCAAGCCTTTGAAAGGCCATGCAGTCGACAGCATTTTACCGGGCCAGGAAACCGTCTCCACCGCGCAAAGGCTGTTGCTGTACTTTCGCAAAGACAGCCATGGCCGCTTGCTGATGGGCGGACGCGGGCTGTTCAACGACCCCACCTCGCCCACCGATTTCGCCCACCTGGAACGCTCGCTGGCGTTGCTGTTTCCGCAGTTGGGGCCATTGGAATTTGAGTATCGCTGGGCGGGCCGTATCGCAATCACCCGTGACTTCATGCCCCATGTTCACCAGCCAGCGCCGGGGCTCACATTGGCACTGGGCTGCAATGGCCGTGGGATCGCACTGTGTACCAGCCTGGGTCAGCAATTGGCGGGCAAGCTGTGTGACAGCCAGGCAGAGTTCGCCTACCCGGTGACACCGTTGCAGCGCTTGCCGATGCATGGGTTGCAGCGGTTTTACATTGGGGCAGGCGTTGCGTGGTATAGCGTGTTGGATCGGTTCAATATCAGCTGAAATACGTCCCCTGTAGTGAGCGAGCTTGCTCGCGCTGGGCTGCGCAGCAGCCCTTAAACCCGACAACCGAGCCGCATCAGGTATACCGCGCAAACCGTCCTGGGGCCGCTTCGCGGCCCAACGGGAGCAAGCTCCCTCGCCACAAGGGATCGCATTTAGCCATGAGTTCCAGGACTTTTCCCACAAGGGTTTCAGGTTGTCGCTCGGAACTTCGCTGACTAACCTCTGCGCCGTCGCTGCCAATTCAGCGGCCGGATTTGACCGTCCGAATTGAAAGAGTATGTGCGCCAACACCGAGCTTAGGCGTTTTTTAACGCCTGCTGTATTGTGTCGCGGCAGCTGTACGCGGGATACCTTCGGGTATGCCGGTTTTTGCTCCTTCAGCCGGTCGGTCAACCCGCGTATAGCTGCCACCCTCTTCGTTTGACCGCGAATCGTGGCAGCTCCATCAAATAAGGAGCTTCACCATGATCAAAGACAGCCCCAATCCCCCAGAAAAACTCTTCACCGTCCGTGCCGACTTAGACACGGAAACCTTGCTGGCCAACGCCTCCCAAGACCTCGCCGCCATCAACGACATCGCGGCCCACCTGGCATTTGAAGTAAACGGCGCCCAACGCAACATCGCGCTGGGCATCTGTCGCATGCTGGAAGGGGTGCAACTATTGGTCGACAAGGCGCTGAATACGGCTTACCCCGCAGCCTGAATCGTCAAAGACGATCGTTCCCATGAACGGGAACGATCTCAAAACACCGACCACCCAATCCGCTCACTCAACAACTCCAACGCCTTCATCCCCGCCAGCGAATTTCCCGCCGCGTTCAACTCCGGCGACCACACGCACACCGTAAACTGCCCCGGCACCACGGCAACGATCCCGCCCCCCACTCCGCTCTTGCCCGGCAGGCCGACGCGATAAGCAAAATTCCCTGCCTCGTCATACAGCCCGCTGGTGGCCATGATCGAGTTGACTTGTCGGGTCTGTCGGGCGGTCAGAATCTGTTCGCCGCTGTGGGCACTCGTGCCCTCGTTGGCCAGGAAGCTGAACGCCTTGGCCAGATCCACGCAGCTCATTTGCAGCGCGCAGTAGTTGAAGTAGCTGTGCAGCACGGCATCCACGTCGTTGTGGAAGTTGCCGAAGGATTTCATCAGGTAGGCCATGGCGGCGTTGCGCGCGCCATGCTGGGCTTCGGATTCGGCGACGACGCTGTTGACCAGGATGTGCGGGTTGCCCGACAGGCGCCGTACGAAGTCGCGCATCGACAGGATCGGCACGGCGAAGCGCGACTGGTTGATGTCGCAGATCACCAGCGCACCCGCATTGATGAACGGATTGCGCGGGCGCCCGCGTTCGAATTCCAACTGCACCATGGAGTTGAACGGCTGCCCTGACGGCTCGTGGCCCAAGCGCTCCCAGATGGTTTCGCCGCCGTGGTCGATGGCCTGCACCAGGCTGAACACCTTGGAGATGCTCTGCACCGAAAACAGCGTGTCCGCATCACCGGCACGGTAGGCCGAGCCGTCGTTGCCGTACACGGCGATACCGAGTTGGTTGGCCGGTACATCGGCCAGCGCGGGGATGTAATCGGCGACTTTGCCGAGGCCGATCAGTGGGCGCACTTCGTCGAGAATCGACGAGAGCATCGCCTGCATGTCTTGTCCTGTCATCTGTGTTGGAATCGCTGGTAAACGGGTCGCGGAGGATACTTCAATGCGCGCGGAAGCCCCACATAATCTCAACCACCCGCTCGGCAATCACCAGGTACACCAGGATCAGCAACAGTTGCAGCGCCAGGTGATAACGCAGCTTGGCCAGCCGGCGAATGCCATCGCTGATATTCAACACCGTCAGCAATGCGGACAGGATGATCAACCCCCACCCCGCGACATAGGACGCAAACACGCCGATAAACAGTTCACGTTGCCCGACCAATGTGTGCGTCCCCGCCGCAAACAACAGTGCACACACCAGCAGGTTCTTCACGTTGTCGAAGATCTGCGTGCTCAGGTCGTTTTCCAGCAGCGCCATATAGCGCTTCCATAAGGTCTGCATCGCTCGGTACCGATCAGGGATGGCTCGTCACTCAAAGTAGTCCAATTGCCCGTACACTGCACCGCTGCGCTCACCCTTTGAGGACCTTTGCATGAAACTGATGATCGCCCTGGCCGCCCTGTTGTTGGTATCGGCATGTACGTCGACGCCGCCGCCCCAAGACGCCACCGCCTCTGTTTGCCTGGCCGGCGGCGGCAGCATGAAGCAAGTCGGCAAACTGCAGAGCTGGAAGTGCATCACGCCCTACAAGGACGCGGGCAAGGCGTGTACCGATTCGAGCCAGTGTGAAGGCGAATGCCGGACCAGCGTGACCGCATCCTCCGAAAATCGCCCGGTAACCGGCGCGTGTCAGGCGGATAACGGCCGCTTTGGTTGCTCGGCCACTGTCGAGAAAGGCCAGCTGGGCCGGGCGATGTGCGTGGACTGATGAGCGTCACATTTTTGCGGACTGTAGGCCGCGTTAAAAATGCGCCACATCCGACACCCGATCATCCAGCACGTCCCGCGCCAGCGCCCAGGCGCGGTCTTTGGATTCCACCACCAGCAACGGGTAGCCCCACGCCTTGCCAAACATCACGGCAAACGGCTTGAGCGCCAGCCGCTGCGCAGCGCTGGGCTCGACCTGGATCATGCCCTTGACGTACGTGCGCAGGGCCGGCCTGTTTTTCTTCATCCAGATCGACGCCTGTTTGCGCTCTTCGTGGGAGTGTTCGTGACTGTTTTCATCTTCGGCCTTTTCATGCAGCAGCACAAAGGCTTGCTGGCGGGCCAGCAGGCCTTCGAAGACCACGAATGCATCGTCGGGCCCGCCTTCGTTTGGCGCATCAAAGACGATTTTCACCACTGGGAATGTTGAACTGTCGAGTCGCATGGCAGAACTCCTTAATGAGAGTGGATCTCATCATAGGGATCTACCTGCTGGACGGCATTGCACAGAATAGCCAGAATGTTTCGCAATTCAGCCAAGCTGTGAAACCGCCATGAAGCGCCACCGCCTTGATCAATTCGACCCCTCCAGGGCCAAGGACGCCGACATGATCCCGCGCGCCGTGGTGGCCGTGGGCGCTACCAGCACGTCCCAGACCTGGGAGCATGCACCGCATGTCCATCGCAAGGGCCAGTTGATGTACACCCTGCGCGGGGTGATTCATTGCCAGATCGAGGCCGGTATCTGGATTGTGCCGCCCCAGTGCGCGCTGTGGATCCCCGGCGGCCTTTCACATGCGGCGCGGGGAGCCGGCGAAGCCGAGGTGTATTGCCTGCTGATCGACCCGCACGCCGCTGGCGCCCTGCCCCCGCAATGCTGCACGCTGGCGGTGTCCGGCCTGTTGCATGAGTTGATTACTAAGGCGGTAAGCTTTCCGCATTGGTACGAAGAGGACGGCGCTCAGGGCCGGTTGATCAGCACGCTGCTGGACGAGTTGGCCCAGGCGCCCATCGAAGACTTGCACCTGCCGATGCCCCAGGACCCACGGTTGCGGCGCCTGGCCGACAGCCTGCTGGCCAACCCCGGCGATAAGGCCACCCTCGGCCAGTGGGCCGTGCGCATCGGCATGAGCGAGCGCAGCATGACGCGCCTGCTGCTGGAAGAGTTCGGCCTGAGTTTCGGCCGCTGGCGCCGGCAATTGCATGTGATCCTGTCATTGCAACGCCTGGCCAGGGGTGAGAGCGTGCAGCGGGTCGCCCTGGACCTGGGTTATGAGAACGCCAGCGGCTTTATCACCATGTTCCGCAAGGCAATGGGCCAACCGCCCGCGCGCTACCTGGCGGATCGCGCCGGGGCCTCCAGTGCGAACGCGGCCGCGACCATTGCGTTGCACGCGCTCCAGGCGCCGGCTCAACGCTGAACCGGGATCCGGATGTCACCGTCCCGGCACTGGGTCTTCACACTCCTGGGGCAACCGGCAAAGCGCAATTCCTTACTCAGGCATATCCGTACTTCAGACAACACCTTGCCTTTGCAGATCACCGCCACACTGTGGTCGCCCATGGCGGGGTTGCTCTCGCGGAACAGCTGTTCGATGTCCCGGGCTTGCAAATAATTGGGCACATTGAACGGCTGCAGTTGCGGTGGGATCTGCACGGCGCCCAACGCCGCATCAGTGGCCTCCAGGTAGCGCGAGGCCTCCAGGCCGCTGCAGGTGCCGTGCTTGGCCCATTCATGCTTGAGCAGTGAGCGCGTGGGAAACATCAGCGCGCCCTTGGCCATGTCTTCGGCCGAGAGCTGCGATTGAGGCTCGCACGACGCCGGCCACCCGCCCCGAGCGTATTGCGGCCACAGTCCGTGCAACACGAAGCCGTAGCCTTTGCCCGAACACTGCTCGTTGTCCGGGTGCGTCAGGCAGAACGTCGGCGACCATGACAGCGACAGCACATAGAAATCAAAATCCCCCGCCGGCCGCTGCTCCCGTGGCGCCGCCATTGCACTTGTGGCAATGGCCAGCCACAACACCATCCAGTATTTCATCCCCGTGTTCCCTTAGAAAAATGAATCACTACCCTATTGCAACTACCCAGGATGATGGGGGTTACGTTGTAGCACCTTGTCGAGGATCCGATCGGTCTTCAACGCCTCGATCGCCTGTGAGGGGTGTTCGGCTTCCCCGCGGATATGGGCGTTCATGGCCAACACATGGTGCCACTGGATATGCGCGTGGCAAGGCACGTCCAGCACCTCGTCGACCTCGCCTTCCAGGCGCAGCGGCTGGTCCTCGAATACTGCAAAGGTAATGCGCCCCTTGCTGCCAATCAGCTCGACCCGGTCTTCACGACGGTCGGCGACAAAGTTCCAGCAGCCCATGCCCAGCGCGCCGGACGCGAATGTCCAACAGGCCGTCACGGCATCCTCGGCGGCATACTGCCCGGCCTGTCGCGCGGTGAAGCCCGAGACCTCGACAATATCCCCGGCCAGGTACTGGAACAGGTCAAACCCATGGCTGGCCAGGTCGGCAAAGTAACCGCCGCCGGCAATCAGCGGGTCGGTGCGCCAATTGGCGGCGTCGGCGTCATCGGCGCCCGGTGGCTTGCACAGGGTCCAAGTCAGGTGGCGCAGTTGGCCGATGCGCCCCTCTTGCAGCCACTGGCGCACTTGTTGGAAACGCGGCAGCGAACGGCGGTAGTACGAAACAAACAGGTCCAGGCCGGCACGCTCGAAGGTGCGCTGCATCAATGCGCTTTGCTCGGCATTCAATGCCATCGGTTTTTCGACACAGCAATGCTTGCCCGCTGCGGCCACCATCAGGCTGTATTCAAGGTGGCTGTCGGGTGGCGTGGCGATGTACACCGCGTCCACCTCGGGATCGTCGATCAGGGCCTGGGCGTCGGTATAGAAGCGGGCAATGCCATGGCGCGCCGCATAATCGCGCACGGCTTCCTCGCGGCGCCCCATGACGGCCACCAGCGCCGAACCTGGCGCTTTGTAGAAGGCGGGTCCACTCTTCAATTCAGTGACACTGCCACAGCCGATCATGCCCCAGCGTACGGTGTTCATCGGTTTCCCTCGTGCGTTTTCGTCAATCGGGCAGTATCCACATCCCCACACGTCAGCGCCATAACCACTTAGCATGACAATTGCATTACACTTTTATGACACTTATCTCACTGCGGGGGCACAGACGATGAAAATCAGGGCCACGGTCATTTGCGAACACGAGGGGCATATCCTCTTCGTGCGCAAGGCCAGATCGAAATGGGCGTTGCCGGGCGGCAAGGTTGAACGCAACGAGCGCCCGGTCGGCGCTGCCGAGCGCGAGCTGGAAGAAGAAACCGGATTGAACGTGGACGGCTTGCTGTACTTGCAGGAACTCAAGGCCCGCGACACCCTGCACCATGTGTTCGAGGCCTCGGTGGTGAACATCGAAGACGCGCGGCCTCGCAACGAAATCGTCGACTGCCAGTGGCATGCCTATGGCGCCATGGATGAACTGGACACCACCGACGCCACCCGGCATATCGTCAGATCCTTTCTACGTCGCCTGTAGTTCAGCGCTCTGTCCGGCGTATTACTCAACCCCAGGCTGCAGCAGCAACGCCACCAACGCACTCCACCCCGTCTGATGGGACGCCCCCAACCCGCGCCCGGTTTCCCCATGAAAATATTCATGGAACAACACCAGGTCACGGCTGGCCGGGTCCGCCTCCAGCTGCGCATACCCCGCCATCGACGGTCGCGAACCGTTTTCATCCCTGAGAAACAACCGCGTCAGCCGCTGACTGAGGCTGTCGGCCACTTCCTCCAGAGAGGACAGATAACCGCTGCCGGTCGGGTACTCCACCGAGAAGTTATCCGCGTAGTAGCGGTGAAATTCCCGCAACGACTCGATCAGCATGTAGTTCACCGGCATCCACAGCGGCCCGCGCCAGTTGGAGTTGCCGCCATACAGCCGCGAGTCGGATTCGCCGGGTTGGTAGCGTGCACTGAGGGTGTTGCCGTTCATTTGCAGCGCCAGGGGTTGCTCGGCGAACGCCTTGGACAAGGAGCGCACGCCAAACGTCGACAAAAACTCGCTGTCATCGAGCATGCGCCGCAGCAGGTCCTTGGTGCGCTCACCGCGCAACAGCGCCAGTAACAGGCGGTTGCCCTGCCCTGGCTCATTCCAGCGCGAGACCAGCTTGGCCAGGTCGGGCCGGTGCTTCATGAACCCGAGCAGGCGTTCGCGCAAGCCTTCCAACCCCTCATGCTCGCGCTGCTCCAGCACCAGCACGGCAAACAGGGGCATCAGCCCGACGATAGAGCGCAGACGCACCGGCTCGTTCTGGCCGTCGGGCCGGTGCAGCACATCGTAGAAGAACAGGTCCTGCTCATCCCACAGGCCTTCGGCGCTCTCGTCGACGCGGTTGATGGCGCCCGCGATGTACAGGAAATGCTCAAAGAACTTAACGGCGATGTCGACGTACACCCCATTGCGCTTGGCCAGCTCCAGGCCGATACGCATCAAGTCCAACGCATAGGCCGCGACCCACGCCGTGCCGTCGGCCTGATCCAGCTGGTACCCCGGCGGCAGCCCGGCCGAGCGGTCGAACAAGGCGATATTGTCCAACCCCAGGAAACCGCCCTGGAACAGGTTGCGCCCTTCGGCATCCTTGCGGTTGACCCACCAGGAAAAATTCAGCAGCAGCTTGTGGAAAATCCGCTCAAGGAAATCCATGTCGCCTACGCCGTTCAGCGCCTTGTCCTGCTGGTACACCCGCCAACTGGCCCAGGCGTGGACCGGCGGGTTGGCGTCGTCGAAGCGCCATTCATAGGCCGGCAATTGCCCGTTGGGGTGCATGAAGCGGTCTTTCACCAGCAGTAACAGTTGCTGCTTGGCGTACCCCGGATCGATCAGCGCCATGGCCACCGCCTGGAAGCCTTGGTCCCACGAGGCATACCACGGGTATTCCCAGGTGTCGGGCATGGAGAGGATGTCGAAGTTCGACAGGTGCCGCCAATGAGTATTGCGGATATGCAGGCGCTCAGGCGGCGGCGCAGGTTGCGCCGGGTCGCCGTCGAGCCATTGGTTCACATCGAAGTAGTACAGCTGCTTGGACCACAGCAAGCCAGCCAATGCCTGGCGCTGCACATTGCGCGCATCGTCGTCGTGGATGTCGTGTTGCAAGGCGGCGTAGAAATCATCCGCCTCCTGGCGGCGTTGTTCGAACAGCTTGCGGGCGTTGACCGGCGGCGCGTTAACGGCGGCAAACCGCAGGTAGAGGGTTTTACTCTCAAGGCCTGCCAATTCGAGGATGAAGCGCGCCGCGACTTTGGTGCCGCTGTCACGCCGAATCGCCGATTGAACACCCTCGACCACGTAATCATTGATGCCGTCCTTGAACGGCCCCGTCGCCGGCTGGCCATCCAGGCGGGGAACGTTGGTTTCGTTCTCGCAGAACAACCACTCCACCCCCTCCTGGCCCCAGGCGCTGAGATGCCGATCCGGCCGTTCAGGATGGCGCGCCAGCACCTGCTCCCCGTCCATCTTCAACTGCGGCTTGGGCGCATCAAAGGTCCAGCTCCAGTCATTGCGCGCCCACAACTGCGGCATCACCTGCAAGCGGGTCGGCTGCTCGGAACGGTTGTGCAGCGTGATACGCATGAAGAGGTCGTCGGGCTGATGCTTGGCGTACTCGACGCTGACATCGCAGTAGCGGTTGTCTTCGAACACGCCGGTGTCGAGGATCTCGTACTCGGCATCCTCCAAGCCACGGCGGGCGTTTTCGCGGATCAGGTCATCGTAGGGAAAGGCCGCATGGGGGTATTTGTAGAGCATGCGCATGTAGGCATGGCTCGGCACGCCATCGACGAAAAAGTACAGTTCCTTGACGTCTTCACCGTGGTTGCCCTCGGCGTTATTGAGGCCGAACAGGCGCTCCTTGATGATCGCATCGCGCTCGTTCCACAGGGCCAGGCCAAGGCACCAACGTTGCGCCTTGTCGCTGAAACCGGCCAGGCCATCCTCGCCCCATCGGTAGGCGCGGCTGCGTGCGTGTTCGTGGGGGAAGTAAGTCCAGGCATCGCCATCGGCGCTGTAGTCTTCGCGCACAGTGCCCCATTGGCGTTCACTCAAGTAAGGGCCCCACTCGCGCCAACGCTCGGCATCCTGCTGCGCCAGGCGCTGGCCTTCGAGGGTTGCAAGTATTCGGTTGTCGGGTGTGGCCGTCATCGGGTCCTCCATCGCCTACCAGGTGAGAGGCAGTGTAGAACCCAATGACGCCCGGATGCACATGAAGACTTAGAAGATGGCGTAGGTGTAGTTGAAGATCAGGCGAGTCTGATCCTGGTCGGGGGTGCCGGTGTTTTTGCCGTGATAGGTGCCGGTGCGCAAGGTGGTACCGAAGCCTTTCAGAGGACCGGCTTGCACCACGTAGTCCAGACGGAAGTCGGCTTCGTTTTCTTTCTGGTCAGGGCCGCCGGCAACCTTCGACTTGATGTCCGAACCGTCGAGGTACGCCACGGAAGCCTTCAGGCCAGGCACGTAGGCCTTGAAGTCATACGAGTACTGACCAAAGTTGACCTGCTCGCCCGCGCGGGAGAACTGGCCCACCACAGCGTCGGTAAACAGGTAGAAGTCGCTGCCGCCGGCGCCTTGTGCGTGCGGGTCGGCCAGGCTGCCCTGGTTGACCCACACAAAGCCGCCGTCGTCACCCACGCCAATATGGCCGAGCATCAAGCTGCTGCCGCCCAGTTGGTAAGTGAAGGCCGCACTGTAGGTTTTGTTGTCCACTTCGTTGGCATGCTTGGCAAAGCCACCGTTGTTGTTGAACTGGTAGCCGCTCTCGCCGTTCTTGCCGTCGCTGGTGCTGTCGAAGTAACGCAGGTCGGTCTTGAACGACTGGTCATTGCCCAGCGGCAGCACGTGGACCAGGCCGACGTAGTTCTGTTTGTAGAAGTCTTGCAGTTGGGCGTAGTAGTACTGCAACGTCAGGTTTTTCGCGATGGCGTTGTCGGAAGAACCAAACGGTTTGTAGTCCACCCCGCCGAATTTGAAACTGTCGCTGTCGCGGGTACCGCCTGCCACGCTCAAGCCTGTGGAGTTACTGGAGGCACGGCCTTCGGCGCGGTTCAACTCACCGCCGGTGAAGGTGACATTGGGAATGTCATTCGAGGTAAGGATGCCACCGTCAAAGGTCTGCGGTGCCACGCGGCTGTCGTTGGAAACCAGGATCGGCAGAACCGGCGCCAAGCCACCACCGACGTGCAACTCGGTCTGGGAAACACGGAACTTCACGTTGCCCGCCGCGCGACCGAAGGAATCGGCAGGCTCGGTGCCGTTGTTCTTGGTCGGAAAAAAGCTGTTGCCGTTGCCCGCCAGGCCTGCGCCCGCCGTGTGACCATCGCCGCCGTCCAGGCGCAGCGCGCCGAAGGCCATGACGTCGAAGCCCAGGCCAATGGTGCCCTGGGTAAAGCCGGATTTGTAGTCAAAACGCAGCGCAGTTGCCGCTTCGCGCAGGTCGTTGTTGGTCCCCGAGCGGTTATCCGCGCTGTAGTACATGCTCCGTGAGCTGACAGACGCATGGCTGTCTTCAAGGAAACCGCTGTGACCATTGCCGGTGCCCAGGGCACCGAGCCCGAAATCATCAGCGAATGCGTGTTGTGCAAGAACGGCGGCGGTGATCGACAGCGCCAGTGTAGAAATTTTCATTAACGACGGCCCCTAAACATTTTTTTATGTGTGCGGTGTGCATAACGGCGTTTTCATCCTTGCAAACGTGACGATTCTTTCATGCCGGCCGGGGCGGACTCCGTGAAGAATTAGTTAGGAAAACCGCGCGGAAATGAAATTTTCCGCGGGCTGTTTTTTGTCATATTCACGTCATCTCATTCATTTGCAGAATGAAGTCCTGAGGAATCTTCGTTTGCAAGCAAGCCTTGCGCTCAACAAAATCCAGGCAAAGGCCACCTTCACCGTCATCGCCATCAGGAATTTTTCTATGCCCACCAACGCACATGTCTGCCCCGATGAGATCCGCAAGGGCTTTTCCAAGGCCATGTCCGACATGTACCGAGATGAAGTTCCACTGTATGGCGCACTGATGGAGTTGGTGGCCGAGACCAATACCCGCGTGCTCGACACCGAACCGGGCCTGACGCAGCACCTGCAACGCACCGGCGAAATCCAGCGCCTGGACAAGGAACGCCACGGCGCGATCCGCCTGGGCACCGCCGCCGAGCTGGCGACCATCAGCCGCCTGTTCGCAGTGATGGGCATGCAGCCGGTGGGCTATTACGACCTGACCCCGGCCGGCGTGCCGGTGCACTCCACCGCCTTTCGCGCCGTGCACGAACAGGCGCTGCAAACCAGCCCGTTTCGGGTGTTCACGTCCTTGCTGCGCCTGGAACTGATCGAAAAACCCGACCTGCGTGCGTTCGCCGAAACGGCCCTGGCCAAACGCTCGATCTTTACCCCAAGAGCCTTGGCGCTGATCGAACAAGCAGAAAAGGACGGCGGCCTCAATGCCGTGGACGCGGATGAATTCATCCGCCAGGCCCTGGAAACCTTCCGCTGGCACCACACCGCCACCGTCACGGGCGCGCAGTACCAGCAACTGAGCGACCAGCACCGCCTGATCGCCGACGTAGTCGCGTTCAAAGGCCCGCACATCAACCACCTGACCCCCCGCACCCTGGACATCGACCAGGTCCAGGCCGCCATGCCAGGCAAAGGCATCACCCCCAAGGCCGTGATCGAAGGCCCACCCCGCCGCCGCTGCCCGATCCTGCTGCGCCAGACCAGCTTCAAGGCCCTCGACGAACCCATCGCCTTCACCGACGCCCAAGGCAGCCACAGCGCACGCTTTGGCGAGATCGAACAGCGCGGTGTGGCCCTTACGCCCAAAGGCCGCGCGCTGTACGACCAACTGCTGAACGCCGCGCGCGACGAGCTGGGCGCTTTCCCCAATGAAGGCAACGCCGCACGTTATGTCGAATTGATGGAACAGCACTTCCAGGACTTCCCGGATAACCACGCCCAGATGCGTGATCAGGGCCTGGCCTACTTCCGCTACCTCACCACCGAGCAAGGTGTGGCGGCGCGCGGCAGCGCCGAGCAACCGCGTACCCTGGAAGCACTGATCGCAGCGGGCCACATCGATGTGGAGCCGTTGGTGTACGAGGATTTTCTGCCGGTGAGTGCAGCGGGGATCTTTCAGTCGAACCTGGGGGATGCGGCGCAGAGTCACTACGCGGCCAATTCGAACCAAGCCGAGTTTGAACAGGCACTCGGCCGCCGGACGATTGATGAATTGAAGCTGTATGAGGAAACGCAGCAGCGCTCTATCGATGAATGCATCCAGGCACTGCTGGCCTGAATTGAAGTGCCCACCCGGCTCAACAGCGCAGTCCTTGCGCCGCAACAGTCCCCAGAGCCGGGTGGGCGGTGGGCATCATAGGCAGTGAAGAGAAGCCTGTCCTTCAGACAATTCTGAACAAATGTGCGCGCACCCTGTAGGAACGCGGACTATTCCCTACCCCAACTTCGCCACAATGTCGTCTTTGATCAACAACCGTTTCTTCTTCAGCTTCTCCACCTCTTCATCGCCGGCGCTTGCTGATTCTGCCTTCAGCACCTCCTTGTCAGCGTCGTCGTATTGAGTGAGCAGCGAGTCCAGGCGTTTGTCATTTGCCCTGCGTTCGTGAACGACTTCCTTGCTGAACCCCAAGTCCTGATACAGGTCGTGTTTCACTGGCATGGCGTACCTCCGCAAGTTGATCAATGGCTTACGCCCTAGAAGCTAGACCATTGCGAGGGGTCTTGTCATGTTCAAGGTCAATACATCCCCGTTCGTCGCAACACAGGCGATGGGATCAAACCTTTGGCGCACTGTGCCCTCCACTGTAGATCGCCACCCGAGGGAGACCGGTTCATGAAGCAAGCTGCCACCGCCGTCGACACCCAATGCATCAACACAATCCGCACCCTGGCCATGGATGCCGTACAAAAAGCCAATTCCGGCCATCCCGGCACGCCCATGGGCCTGGCCCCCGTGGGCTATACGCTGTGGAGTCGCTTCCTGCGCTATCACCCCCAACACCCCGACTGGCCCAGCCGCGACCGTTTTGTATTGTCGGTCGGTCATGCATCGATGTTGCTGTATTCGTTGCTGCACCTGGCAGGCGTGGTGGAGTTGGATGCTGATGGCGAGCGCACCGGCCAGGCCGCTGTCAGCCTGGACGATATCAAGCAGTTTCGGCAGGCGGGTTCGAAAACCCCCGGCCACCCCGAGTACCGCATGACCACCGGTGTGGAGACCACCACCGGCCCGCTCGGCCAGGGCTGTGCCAACAGCGTCGGCATGGCCATTGCCGAGCGCTGGCTGGCCAAGCGGTTCAACCGTGAAGAAAAAACCCTGTTCGACTACAACGTCTACACCCTGTGCGGCGACGGCGACATGATGGAAGGCATCAGCAGCGAAGCGGCGTCGATGGCCGGGCATTTGAAGTTGGACAAGCTGTGCTGGATCTATGACAACAACACCATCAGCATCGAAGGCCACACCGAGCTTGCGTTCAGCGAAGACGTGATCAAACGCTTCCAGGCGTATGGCTGGCACACCCTGCACGTGACCGATGCCAACGACTTGCAAGCCTTGGGCAATGCCTTGGAGGCCTTCCATTGCAACCGTGGCGCACCGACCCTGATCGTGGTCGACAGCGTGATCGGCTATGGCTCACCGCACAAACACAACACGGCCGCCGCCCATGGCGAGCCTTTGGGCGAGGATGAAATCCGCCTGACCAAAGCCGCATATGGCTGGCCCGAGGACTCCAGCTTCCTGGTGCCCGATGACGCCCGCACGCACTTGCGTGATGCGCTGCTGGACCGCAGTGAGCCGCTGTATGAAAAGTGGAACGAGCACCTGGCGCAGCTTGAGCAGTACGAGCCGGAACTGGCCGATGAATTGCGCCGTATGCGGGCCGGGGAAATGCCCGAACACTGGCAGAAACACCTGCCCAGCTTTGACGCCGACGCCAAGGGCATCGCCAGCCGTGCCGCCGGCGGCAAGGTGCTGAATGCGTTTGCCGAGCAAATCCCGTGGTTGCTGGGCGGCTCGGCGGATTTGTCGCCTTCGACCAAGACTAACCTCACGTTCGAGGGTGCCGGGCGCTTCAGCGCTGACGACTACACGGGGCGCAACCTGCACTTCGGCATCCGTGAACACGCCATGGGCGCCATTGCCAATGGCATGGCGTTGTCCTACCTGCGCCCGTACACCTCGACCTTCCTGGTGTTCAGCGACTACATGAAGCCGCCGATCCGCCTGGCGGCGATCATGGAGTTGCCGGTGGTGTTTGTCTTCACCCACGACTCGATCGGTGTGGGTGAAGATGGGCCGACGCATCAACCTATCGAACATCTGACCCAACTGCGCGCCACGCCGGGGTTGCTGACCCTGCGCCCAGGCGATGCCAATGAAACGCTGGCGTTGTGGACAGTAGCACTGGCGCAAACCCATCGGCCGAGTTGTGTGGTGTTGTCGCGTCAGCCATTACCTACGCTGGATCGTAGTAAGTATGCCGCCGCATCGGGTGCTGCCAAGGGTGCCTATGTGCTCGCAGGTGCCGATCATCCTGAGGTCTTGCTGCTGGCGACGGGCAGTGAAGTCAGCCTCGCGGTGGACGCTTACGAACAACTGAAAAGCGAAGGGATTGCCGCGCAAGTGGTCTCGATGCCCAGCTGGGAACTGTTTGAAGAACAGGACCAAGCCTACCGCGACAGCGTGCTGCCGCCAGCGGTGAAAGCACGGGTGGTGGTGGAACAGGCGGGCCCATTGGGCTGGGACCGCTACGTCGGTCAAACCGGAGCCAAGGTAGTGATGAACAGCTTCGGCGCATCGGCACCGTTGGCCAAGCTGCAGGAGCAGTTTGGGTTCACCGTGGACAACGTGGTGAAGCAGGCCAAGGCACAAATCCACCTGACTCAACAGTGATCAACCTGTGGGAGGGGCGGTGCGACGATTCGACTTGCCCCCGATGGCGATGGTTCAGACACTTATTTAGTTGACTGACACACCGCTATCAGAAGCAAGTCGAATCGTCGCACCGCCCCTCCCACACTTGATCTGTTTTGATTGCTAGATCAGCTCTCGGGCCAGGAATGGTGCGGTGCGGCTGGTCTTGCTTTTAGCAACCTTCTGCGGCGTACCGCTGGCAACCACCTTGCCGCCCAAATCCCCCGCGCCCGGTCCGATATCGATCACCCAGTCACTCTGCGCCACCACGCGCATTTCATGTTCCACCACAACCACCGTATGCCCCGCGTCCACCAGGTGATTCAACTGGCTGAGCAAGCGGTCGACATCCCGTGGGTGCAGCCCGGTGGTGGGTTCATCCAACACATACAGCGTGGCGCCTCGGGCATTGCGTTGCAGCTCGGTGGCGAGTTTGATGCGCTGCGCTTCGCCGCCGGACAGTTCGGTCGCCGGTTGCCCCAGGCGCAGGTACCCCAAGCCGATATCGCGCAGCACCTGCAATGAACGCAATACGCCGGGCTGTTCGGCGAACACCTCCACGGCCTGCTCCACCGTCAACCCCAGCACCTGGGCGATGCTCAAGCCTTGCCATTTAATCGCCAGGGTTTCGGGGTTGTAACGCGCGCCATGGCAAGTCGGGCATGGCGCGTACACGCTGGGCATGAACAGCAATTCAACACTGACAAACCCCTCGCCCTCGCAGTTCGGGCAACGGCCCTTGGCAACGTTGAAGGAGAACTGCCCGGCATCGTAGTGGCGTTTTTTCGCGGCAGGTGTGGCGGCAAACAGTTTGCGCACGTTGTCGAACAAGCCGGTGTAGGTCGCCAGGTTGGAGCGCGGCGTGCGGCCGATAGGTTTCTGGTCGACCTGCACCAGGCGGCGGATGTGCTCCAGCCCCGCGCTGATCCATCCGCCGCTGGTTTGCGGAGTGTCGTCTTCCAGGCTTGGCTCTTCGTCGCTTTCCAGCACACGTCCCAGCCCGCTGCCCACCAGCTCCAGCAGTGCCTGGCTGACCAGGCTGGACTTGCCCGACCCGGAAATCCCGGTGACTGCCGTGAAGCAGCCGAGCGGGAAATCGACGTTCAAGCCGTCGAGGTTATTGCGCGTCACACCTTCCAGTTTCAGCCAGCCCGTGGGCTCGCGACGCACCGGGTTTGCCACGCGTTTTTCAGCGAACAGGTACTCACGGGTCTGCGACGCCTCCACCTGCGCCAGCCCCGCCGGCGGACCGCTGTACAGGACTTGCCCGCCATGCTCACCGGCGGCCGGGCCGACGTCGATCAGCCAGTCGGCGCGGCGCATGGTTTCCAGGTCATGCTCCACCACAAACAGCGAATTACCCGCCGCTTTCAACCGCTCGAGCGCCGTGAACAACGCTTCGCCATCCGCCGGATGCAAACCCGCCGAGGGCTCATCCAGCACGTAAATCACACCAAACAACTGCGAGCCCAATTGGGTCGCCAGGCGCAAGCGCTGCAACTCACCGGATGACAAGGTCGGCGTACTGCGCTCCAGGGACAAATAGCCCAAGCCCAACTCGGTCAAGGTGCTGACCCGCTCGAGCAGGTCCTGGGCGATACGCTGCGCGGCCAGGCGCTTTTCCACCGAGAGTTTCATTTTGTCCTGCCCCGCCGCCACCGGCCGCAACAATTCAGCCAATTGCGCCAGCGACAATTGCGACAGCTCACCAATGTCGACCCCGGCAAACTTCACCGACAGCGCCGCCTTGGTCAGCCGCTTGCCCTCGCACAGCGGGCAGGCGCTGCCTTGCATATACTGCGAGACGCGCTTTTTCATCAGCGCACTTTGGGTGTGGGTGAAGGTGTGCAGGATATAGCGCCGCGCCCCACTGAAGGTGCCCTGGTAGCTGGGCTCGAGTTTGCGTTTCAACGCCTCGCGGGTTTGCTCGGGCGTAAAACCGGCGTACACCGGGACCGTGGGGGTTTCTTCAGTGAACAGGATCCAGTCGCGCTGCTTTTTCGGCAGCTCGCGCCAGGGAATATCCACGTCATAGCCCAGGGTCACGAGGATGTCGCGCAGGTTCTGGCCTTGCCACGCCAGCGGCCAGGACGCCACTGCGCGCTGGCGGATGGTCAACGACGGATCGGGCACCATCAGCGCCTCGGTCACTTCATAGACACGGCCCAGGCCATGGCATTGTGGGCACGCACCTTGGGGCAGGTTCGGCGAAAAATCCTCGGCATACAGCATCGCTTGACCCGGCGGGTAACTGCCGGCGCGGGAGTACAGCATGCGGATCAAGCTCGACAAGGTGGTCACGCTGCCCACCGACGAGCGCGCACTGGGCGTACCGCGCTGCTGTTGCAGGGCCACGGCGGGCGGCAGGCCTTCGATGCTGTCGACATCCGGCACCCCGACCTGGTCGATCAGCCGACGCGCATAAGGCGCCACCGATTCGAAATACCGCCGCTGGGCCTCGGCGTACACCGTGGAAAAAGCCAGGGACGACTTGCCCGAGCCCGACACCCCGGTGAAGACCACCAAGGCATCGCGGGGAATATCCACATCGACGTTTTGCAGGTTATGTTCGCGGGCGCCACGCACGCGGACGAAGCCGTGCTGCTGGGCAGTGATCGGGGGGAGAGTGCGCTGTGAAGTCATGAACAACCTTGTCTGACGCTGAGCACGCTGCGTATCCGTTGCGCCAGGGCTTCGGGGCTATAGGGCTTGCTCAACAGGTGAATATCGGGGCTCAGCAGGTGATTGCTGGAGAGAATGTCGCGGGTGTGGCCGGAGGTGAACAGCACCGCGACCGGCGGCGTCTGCGCACGAGCCCAGGCGGCCAGGTCGGTGCTCTTGATGCGGCCGGGCATCACCACGTCGGTGAAGATCAGCTCGGGTTGCACGCCGGCTTGCAGCATGTGCATCGCACGGTCACCGTCTTCGGCCGTGAGCACGGTGTAACCCGATTGTTCCAGCAATTCCACGACCGTCGCGCGCACGTCTTCATTGTCTTCAACCACCAGGATGGTCTCGTGGCCATTGGCATGCGACACCGGCTCGGCGTGGGCTTCCTCAGCTTCGTCACCGAGGCTGCGCGGGAAATACATTTGCACCACCGTACCCTTGCCCTCCTCGCTCCACACCTCGACATGCCCACCGCTTTGGCGCACGAAGCCAAACACCATGCTCAGGCCCAGGCCTGTACCGTGGCCGTTGCGCTTGGTGGTGAAGAACGGCTCGAATACCCGCGCCAGGATCGCCGGCGGCATTCCTACGCCGATATCGGTGACAGCCAGGCGCACATACTCGCCGGGCTTGATACTTTTACCGGCACAATCGCCGGGATTGAGGATGATGTTCTCGCCGGTGATACGAATCACGCCCTCGCCTTTCATGGCATCCCGGGCGTTGATGGCCAGGTTGAGCAGTGCGTTTTCCAGCTGGTTGCGGTCAACGTTGATGCACCAGGAATCCTGGGGCAATTGCACGTCGATATGGATGGTTTCCCCCAGCGCCCGTTGCAGCAGTTCGCCGAGGCCCGCGTAGATGCGTTGCGGGTTGTACACCGCCGGTGACAAGGGTTGGCGACGAGCGAAGGCGAGCAATTGTGACGACAGCTTGGCACCACGCTCCACCGCCGCAATGGCCGCCGCAACACGACGCTGCACCTGGGGGTTGTCCGGTTCATGGCGCGACAGCAGGTGCAGGTTGCCGGCGATGACTTGCAGCAGGTTATTGAAGTCGTGGGCCACGCCGCCGGTGAGGCCGCCGATGGCTTCGAGTTTTTGCGATTGGCGCAGTTGGTCTTCGGCAGCAGAACGCGCCTGCACTTCGTCGGCGACCCGCTGTTCCAGGTTGTGCGTCAGTTCCTGGCGCACACGCTCGGATTTCACGTGCTCGGTGGTCTCAGTCACGATCACCAGGACGCCGGCGGGTTGCTGGTTGTCGTCAGCCACCGGACTGTAGGAAAGATCCATCCAGACTTCTTCCGGTTGGCCGTTACGTGACAACTCCAAGGGAAAGTCACGGTACGACAACGTGCCACCGGCAAGGCATGTGTCCAGCACATGCCGATTGAAATCGGCCACTTCCGGCCAGCCCAGTTCCACCGGTTTGCCCAGCAGATACGGGTGGCGACCACCGGCAAACACGGAGTAACTGTCGTTGTAGATCATGTACCCCACCGAGCCCCAGAGCATCACCATGGGCATGGGTGAGGCCAGCAGCATCTGCACCGTGCTGCTCAGGCTGCAAGGCCACTTGTCAATCGGGCCCAACTCGGTGGTCGACCAATCGAAGGCGCGGATTCGCTGGGCCATTTCACCGCCCCAGCCTTCGCAGCCGTGGGTATTGGATAAAAATTGCATGTTGGGCTCTTGGCGACGTTAGCGTTGTTGGGGAGCGCTGTTCCACTGGTAAAGCGTTGGAGCCTGGCCGCAATGAATCGTTTCATTTGCGTATAGCTTATCCGTGGCAACCGCTGCAAGGCCTCTTCAGTGGAAATCGCGACTGCGCACAGGGATCCCTTCCATCAGCGACGTCAGGTCGGTCAAGCGCCCGGCGATCAGGTGTCGCACTTCGCCCACCGCCTCCCAGCGCCCATCCACTTTCAGCAACCGCGAGCCCACCAGCGCTTGGCGTTGACGCTCGGCAAGATCACGCCAGACCACCACATTGAGGTTGCCGAATTCATCTTCCAGGGTCACGAAGGTCACCCCGCTGGCGGTACCGGGGCGTTGCCGTCCGGTCACCAACCCGGCGATGCTGACGTTGCGCCCATGCTCGACCAGCATCAGTTCCTGCGAGCTGCGGCAGCGCCGTTTGCGCAGCTCGGTGCGCAACAACGCCAGTGGGTGTGGCCCCAAGGTCGTGCCGACAGTGGCGTAGTCGGCCTGCAGGTCCTCGCCCACCGTCGGCGCCGGCAGTGCCACCACGGCTTCATCGGGGCTTGGCAGGCCAGCGAACAGCCCGAGTTGCTTGTGCACCCCCGCCACCTCCCAGCGCGCCTTGTGCCGGTTGTCGGCCAGGGCGCGCAAGGCACCGGCATCCGCCAACAATGCCTGGGTGCGCGCATCCAGCCCGGCGCGCGCGTCCAGGTCGGCGATGTCGCTGAACACCCCGCGTTGGCGCGCCGTTTCGATACGCCGACCCTCCTCTTCGCGTAACCCCGCGATCATGCGCAAGCCCATGCGAATCGCCGGCTGCGCGCCGTCGATGGGCTCCAGGCTGCAATCCCAGTCACTGGCCTGCACATCCACCGGGCGAATCTGCAAACGATGGCGCCGCGCATCCTGCAGGATCTGGTCCGGGCTGTAGAAACCCATGGGCCAGCTGTTGATCAGCGCACAGGCAAACGCCGCCGGCTCATGGCATTTGAGCCAGCAACTGGCGTAGGTCAGCAAGGCGAAACTGGCTGCGTGGGATTCGGGGAAACCATAGCTGCCAAAGCCCTTGATCTGCTCGAAGATCTGCGCGGCAAATTCTTCGCTGTAGCCGTTTTTCAGCATGCCGGTGCGCAGGCGCTCCTGGTGCGGTTCCAGGCCACCGTGGCGCTTCCAGGCCGCCATGGAGCGGCGCAGTTGGTCGGCCTCGCCGGGGCCGTAGTCGGCAGCGACCATGGCGATCTGCATCACCTGCTCCTGGAACAGTGGGATGCCCAGCGTGCGCTCCAACACCACCTCCAACTCCGGTGACGGATAGGTGGTTTCTTCTTCCTTGTTCCGACGCCGCAAATACGGGTGCACCATGCCGCCCTGGATCGGCCCCGGCCGCACGATGGCGACCTCGATCACCAGGTCATAGAACGTCTGCGGCCTGAGCCTGGGCAACATCGACATCTGCGCCCGCGACTCAATCTGGAACACGCCGATGGTGTCGGCCTTGCTGATCATCGCGTAGGTGGCCGGGTCTTCCTTGGGAAGGCTCGCCAAAGAAAAATCCCGGTTGCGATGGCGGCGCAACAGATCGAAACAGCGGCGGATCGCGCTGAGCATGCCCAGGGCGAGGATATCCACCTTGAGCAGGCCGACGGCATCGAGGTCGTCCTTGTCCCACTGGATGATGGTGCGCTCGGCCATGGCGGCGTTTTCCACCGGTACCAGGGTGTCCAGCGGGTATTCGGAAATCACAAAGCCGCCGGGGTGCTGGGACAGGTGCCGGGGAAAGCCGATGAGTTGTTGGGTGAGCGTGAGCACGCGACGCAGGATCGGGCTTTGCGGGTCGAAGCCGCCCTCGCGCAGGCGCTCCAAGGGCGGCGCATCATCACTCCAGCGCCCGCAGCAGTCGGCCAAGGCGTTGATCTGGTCCGGCGGCAAGCCCAGGGCCTTGGCCACATCCCGCACCGCGCCGGCCGCGTGGTAACTGCTGACCACCGCCGTCAGCGCCGCGCGGGTGCGGCCGTAACGCTGGAACACGTACTGCAGCACTTCTTCGCGGCGCTCGTGTTCGAAGTCCACGTCGATGTCCGGCGGTTCATTGCGCTCCTTGGACAGGAAGCGTTCGAACAGCATGCTCGTCAGGCTCGGGTCGATCTCGGTGATCCCCAGGGCAAAACACACCGCCGAGTTGGCCGCCGAGCCCCGGCCCTGGCACAGGATCGAACGGCTGCGTGCGAAGCGCACGATGTCGTGCACGGTGAGGAAGTAGCTTTCGTAGCCCAGCTCGCTGATCAGCGCCAGCTCTTTGTGGATCTGCTGCAAGGTGTGGGCGTCGACACCCTGCGGCCAACGCTGGGCGATGCCTGCTTCGGTCACGGCGCGCAGCCAGGATTCGGCGTCGTGGCCCTCGGGCACCAGTTCGCGTGGATAGTGGTAACGCAACTGGCTCAAATCGAACGTGCAGCGGCGGGCGATGGCCTGGGTTTCGTCGAGCAAGGCGTGCGGGTACAGCGCGGCCAGGGCGTCGAGGCTGCGCAGATGCCGCTCGCCATTGGGGTGCAGGCGCGTGCCGGCCTCGGCCACCGGCACGTGATGACGGATGGCGGTCATGGTGTCCTGCAGGGCGCGGCGGCCACGCGCATGCATGTGCACATCGCCGCAGGCCACGGCCGGAATGCGCAGGCTGGCGGCCAGGTTCAGGCGTTGTTGCAGGCGGTGCGCATCGTCCTGGCCGCAATGCAGGTGCACCGCCAGCCACAGCCGCTCGGCGAAGGTGCGGCGCAGCCATTGGATCGAGGCCTGGGTGTCGCTGTCTTCGGCCACCCACAGCGCCAGCAGGCCGGGCAGCGGTTGATCGAAGTCCTCCAGCAACAGGCGATAGCTGCCTTTTTCCGCGCGCCGTCGGGCCAGGGTGATCAAGCGGCACAGGTGCTGGTAGCCGCTGAGGTCTTCCACCAGCAGCACCAGTTTCGGGCCGTTCTCGATGCGCACCTCGCTGCCGATAATCAGCGGCAGCTCCACGGCCTTCGCCGCCTGCCACGCACGCACGATGCCCGCCAAGGTGCACTCATCGGTGATCGCCAGGGCACTGTAGCCTTGGCGTTTGGCCCGTTCGAACAACTCCAGCGCACTGGACGCGCCGCGCTGGAAGCTGAAGTTGGACAGGCAGTGCAGCTCGGCGTAGCTCATGCAAACCAGCCTTGCAGCCACAGCCCATCGTTCTGACCCACGGTGCGGTAGGCCCAGCCTTGCTGGCCGGCGCGGGTCTGGATCAGGTAGTAGTCGCGGCGCACATCGGCGCCGTCCCACCAGCCGGACTCGATGCGTTCCGGGCCCATCAGGATATGCACACCGTGCTCGGCCAGCAGTGTGGGCGTGCTCAGCAGCCAACCCGGACGGTGCACGTTGTTCAGGGGCGGGCACGGGTGTTTATCCGTTGCCGCTTGCCAGGCGCATTCGGGGCGGTGGTCGGCGTGAAAGCGCAGGCCTTGCACCGCCTCATCGCCCAAACGGGCACGCAGGCGCTCGCGCAATTGCGCCCACGGCAACGTCTGCTGCGGACGGTCGTCGAACAGGTCCTGACGTTGCGGCACGAACACCGGCAAGTCCTGGGCCACCAGGCGAACACCGCGCACCGGCGAGGTGACTTGGACGTGCTCCAGACGGCCACGGGCCAATTCAAACAGCATCGCCGGTTCGCGCTCGGCGCTGAGCAGGCCGACCTTGATCACCGTGTCGGTTGCCTGGGCGTGTTCCAGGTGCAGGTCGAAGCGTTGCACGCCACTGTCACGGCCACACAGGAAGGCGGACAGATCGCCAGTCAGACGTCTTAGCGGAAACAGCAGCGCCTGGTGGGATTGCACATCGAAATTCAGCTCGATGCGCACATCGAACCGGTCGGGCGGCTGGTAAAACACCAAGGCCAATGGGCGCTGCCCGCTCAATGCATCCAGGTGCTTGAGCAGGCTGGCATCAAAGCGGCGCGCCAAGGTGTGCCGGGGCAACGCCTGCACCTGGGCCAGGGTGCGCAGCCCCATGCGCGACAAGGCCGTGGCGGCCTGCGGGTCAAGGCCGGCGCGGTCAATGGGCAGCGGCCCCAGGGCCTGCATCAAGCCGTCATCCTGCACCGCCAGGCCATCCTCGATATTCGCCAGCGCCCGCGCGGCGGCGGGGTTGGGCGCAGCGACAATGCGGTGACGAAAGCCCAGTTCAGCCAGCTCCTTGCGCAAACGCGCTTCGAACTGCGGCCACGGCCCGAACAGGCCCAGGCTCGACTCGATTTCGAACAACAAGGCCCGTGGATAATACAGGCTGACCTGGGAGCTGAACTGGTAGGCCCAGGCGGCGAGGAATTGTTGGTGGCGTTCGATCTCGGCGGGGTCATATTCGGCGCTGGCAAAGGTCTTGGTCAGGGCCTGCGCCGCCGTCAGGGATTGACCGGGACGCAAGCCCAAGGCGCGGGCAGCGTCATTGACGGTTTGCAGGACGCGGCGCTGTGGCGTGCCGGCCAGCAGGGCCAGGGGTTGGTCCGGCTCGGGGTGCACACGCTGCACCCCGTCCAGCGCCAATTGCGGGAAGACAATACACACCCAGCGCATGGCAACCTCAGTGCCCCGCCAGCGCAATCGGCGCCGGATGGGCCAGCCCGCCCCGGCACTTGAGCACCCGCACTTGCGCGGGTTTCGCCTCGACGGCCAGGCGCAAGGCGGCGGGCGATGCATTGATCGCCTCACTCAAGGCGCGCCAGGCAAACGCCAGGGTCTGCCCGGTTTCCGCCGCAACTTGCAGGCGCCGCAGCGCTCGGTCATCGGCCTTGCGCGGCCAGCACAACACCGCGCCGCAACTGCCGGAGCGCAGGCACTGCTCGACGGCCCACAAGGCATCGCGCTCCTCGGCCTGGATCACTGAGAGCAGGCGCAAATCCACCCCGGCGTTCTGCCAGGCGTGGGGGTACGGCGTGTACGGCGGCGCCACCAGCACAATGCGCTCGCCTGCCTTTGATAAGCGTGCCAGGGTCGGCAGCACCAGCTGCAACTCACCCACGCCGTCCTTGGCCATGAGGATTTCACTCAACGCCGCTTCCGGCCATCCGCCCGAGGGCAGCACCGCGTCCAGCGCCGCCAGCCCAGTGGGATAGACACTGGCCGGGGGTGCGGCGGGCCGGCCTTTCCACACGCGCCCGCCATTGAACAGCGTGTCCAGTGCAACGACGGCGCCCATCAACCTTGCCTCACCAAACCGCAAAACACGCCTTCAATGGCCAGGTCCTGATCGGGCCCGACCACGATGGGTTGATACGCGGGGTTGCGCGGCAGCAGGCGCACGCTGTCGCCGCTGCGTTCGAAACGCTTGATGGTCACTTCGCCGTCCAGGCGCGCCACCACAATCTGCCCATTCAAGGCCTCGGCACTGCGGCGTACGCCCACCAGGTCGCCGTCAAGAATGCCGTCTTCGATCATCGAGTCACCTTGTACCCGCAGCAGGTAATCCGGGGTTTTCGCAAAGGTAGACGGGTCCAGTTGCAGGCGGCTGTGCACTTCAGCATCGGCGCCGATGGGCAAGCCCGCGGCCACTCGACCGAGCACCGGCACATCCAGCCATTCCGGGCGTGCCGGTTGGTTGAGCAGCCGAATGCCTCGGGCCTGGTTGGGGTTGACCTCGATAAAACCGGCTTCGGTCAGCGCCAGCACATGCTTGCGCGCCACGCTGCGCGAGGCAAAGCCGAACGCCTCGGCGATCTCGGCGAGGCTGGGGGGCTGGCCTTGCTGCGCGATGCGGTCGCGGATAAAGGTCAGGATGGCGGTACGGCGGGGGGTCAGAGTCGTCATGGAGTACATTTGTACTCCTGTGGGAAATTTCTGACAATAGCCGCCAGTCGCTTGGAAGCCGACGAGCGTTATCGAAATGTCCCACATAACCGCCGGATAAGCTCTACTCCCCTCCCCTGAAAAGGCCCGCAAAGTCCCTCGCCTGACTACACAGTGCGAGGGATTGCAGATGGCGTTATTGGTTTGGGCCCCGGTTGATGGGGCGGCCTCATGATCGAATTGACCAGCCAAACCATTGGTTTTTTGGTACTGGCCGCCCTGGATTCAAAGACGCGAGACGTCGACTCCGTGATCAGCGACTTCAAGCGCTGCCTCAATCACTACGACGCCTGGGCGGAGAGCTTTTTCAGCTTTTCGGCGCTGGATATCGAGCAAGTCTTCAAGGTTGGACATGACGTGGCGCTGGTCGCGCCGATCAACCACTCCCTGTTTCCCAGCACCACCACCGCAACCTGCCAGGCCAACGGAACATTGACCCTGGTGCACATGTTCCAGAGCGCTCGATTCGTGCCCATTGGCAATACGCCAGTGATGCTGCAACGCATCGACCCCAAGGGTGGCCCGCTGGGCGACCCCCTCCATAAGACCATCGGCCCCAGCGGCATTCTCGAAATCACGGAATGTGATCGCAACCAGCAGTACCGGGTCAGTTTCTACCCCAACGTGTCCACAGCGCATTTCAAGGCGTTGTACGCCTCTTACCAGTCGGTTATCGAACCGCTGGAAGGCTGGCTGCGCAGTGAATGGGGCACCACCTTCGAACCGTTGTGGAAGGGCTATTCCGAGGCCAACGTTCTCAAGCGCTACCTCTCACTGCATCAAGGCTACGCACGCGGGTTTGGTGAGGCGCTGTACTCACTCTGGGACAACATTCAGCAGATGCTGCAGTGGTTTTTGGACCCATTGGGGCATGCCGAAAAACTGCTGCATTACCTGTCCCAGGATGAATTTGAAAAGCTGTTGAAGCTCGGTACCGAAAGCCTTGCAAAGGGCTTGATGGTGCTGAGCGATGAGCCGCTGTTGTTCGTCTATCTGTCGGCAATGGTCAGTTGGATGCGGATGTTGCCGCCGCCCTACATGAACGAGTTGCTGGGGGAAATCAGCGCCGAAGTATTGATCAATGTGGTGCTGTGTCTCGCTACCGCCGGGATGGGGATGGCGGTGCGCATCGGTACGAAGGTGCTGGGCAGCATCAAGTCTCAGCGTGCGCGCAGATGGTTGGAGCACATGGCTGGGCAGTTCGGGAAGTTTCGTGCGGATGATCACACGCAGGTGGCTAAGCCGGTATTGCTCAGTAGCCAGGCAACGACGATCAAGACGATTCCGGATGTGCCGTTGAAGGCTGGGGATCAGGTGGTTGCCAACCCGGTGCCGGTGGTTCGGGACAAGGCCAAGCAACGGACGGTGTTGGTGCGGCAGGAGTCTGTGGATGACGTGCCGGCTGTTGCTAAGAACCCGGCTGGAGAGGCGGCCGCGTCTTCGGACAAGACCGCCACTAACGGTTGCCCGGTGTCCATGGTCACCGGCGAAGAACTGCTGACCCTGACCGATGGGGCGCTGGACGGGGTGTTGCCGTTTGAGTGGACGCGGTTGTACCGCACCAGTGCGGTGGAAGTGGATTGTGGGTTGGGGTTTGGCTGGAGTCACTCGCTGGCGCATCGGTTGAGTGTTTCCGGTGATTCGGTGGTGTGGACGGATCATGAAAATAGGTCGACCACCCTGCCCTTGCCTACGGTTTCTCGGCCTGCGATTACCAATAGTTTGGCGGAAGCGGCGATCTACTTGGGGTCGTTGCCTGATGAACTGGTGCTGGCGCAGGCGTCACGGTTCTACCACTTTCTCGACGGGGCGCTGACGGCGATCAGCGATGCGTATGACAACCGGTTGCGCATTTCCCGCAATTATCTGGGGCAGATTGAGCGGCTGGATAACGGTGTCGGGCGTTCGTTGTTTTTGCGTTATGCGTCGGGGCGGATCGTGGCGGTGGATTATCAGATCCAGCGGGCCACGGG